>Ga0255342_1003200_pt1 | contig 18742 bp, 16 predicted proteins | sample wastewater_treat_3_FD_192416 | JGI IMG/M metagenome (GOLD analysis project Ga0255342, IMG submission 192416) | Wastewater microbial communities from Lulu Island WWTP, Vancouver, Canada - plant14 | ecosystem: Engineered > WWTP > Wastewater > Unclassified | place: Canada: Vancouver, British...
CCACCGGGGACCCCTGCGCGACACCTACTTCGCGCCCGAACAGATGGAGGAGGCGTCCGCTGCATCGGGCGCTGCAGCGGACGCTCTTGACGAGGAGACCCCTGCGCTTGCGAACTCCGAAGAGATCACCCCCGCGTTTATCGCAGGCGCGGCCGGAGCGCGGGGCCAGTCCGCCGCCACGCAGGACGGCCGCGTCGTCGTGGACGTCGTCAGCATGTCGGTCGAGGATCGCACCGTGCGCTTCACGGTGTCTGTTGATGGCGGCGCTGCGGAAGAAGTCTCCCTCACACGCGGCGAAACCCGTGAGGTGGACGGCTGCAAAGTGCAGTTCGCCAGTTTCGGTCAGATGGAGGCTTCCGAAGACGGGGGCACGAAGGTGGAGTTGATTGTTCGCGTGGCCCGTCCCGGAGTCTCACCTGCCCCGGCCGCCGCGGCGGCACCGCCCGAAAGCGGCCAGCCGCGGGCCGGATACGTGAGCCTGCGCGTCTCGGACAAGCCGCTGATGACCCTGATGTGGACCGGCGTGCTCATCATGAGCATCGGGTCGCTGCTGGCGGCCGTCAGACGGTTCCGCGAGAAAGCCGCGCGCGAGGAGGAGTAGAATTGTGAAGAACGGATGGTGGGCTGTCGCTGCGGTTCTGCTGGCGTGGGGCGCCTGCGGCGCCTCGGGTGATGTGACGTTTGCGCCTGCTTCTTCGGCGGCGGGGCCGGCATCTGTCGAGCCCGTGCGTCTTGCCGCTCCGGCCGCGGGCCGCCCGTGGGTGGGGGTCTGGTTCGCGTCGGGCGGCGATGCGGTGGCCGCGCCGCTCAGGCTTGCACGGTGGAAGGATGCCGCCGACTTCGTCCTGACGCCGTTCGCCTCCGATGAACTCGCTTTCTGCAGCCGCGCCGGTGTCACGTGGGCGGGTGAGTTTTCCGCATCCTCCGCCGATTCCCTGCCCGATTCCGCCGCTCTCAAAGAGGGCGCTGGTTCCATGCCCGTCTGCGGCTGGTCTGTCGCGCCGCCTTCCGCGCGCACTGCGCCCGGGGCGTCTACCGCGGAGTGCAACTCTGTTAAATTTTCAATCGAAAAGCTGAATACGCTTGTGTCCGGGCAGGACGTCGTGACAGCTCTGCCCGACCCATGGCTCGATGACGAGCCCGTGGACTTGGAACCCTGCTGGCGGGCCGGGTCCGCAGCGGGTGTCGCTCTCTGGTGCGGGCGAACGTGGGACGACCACCCGGAGTCGCAGGACATGCGCGGCCTTCGCATCGTCCGCGAAGGGGATGCGCTGCGCATGAGCCTGCCTTCGCAGCCGGCCACCGTGTTTGCCGAATGGACGGTGACCCTGCCTCCCGCGGCTCGCCTCAAGTTTAGTTACCGCGCCGGGAGTCAGGGTGGAGATGGCGTCAGCCTCTCCGTCCGCGTTCTCGCCGGTCTCAAGCCCGAAACCGTCTGGCAGCAGAGCGTGCCGCCGCGCGCGCCGGAGTCCGGGGCATGGCAAGAGGCCGATATTGACCTGAGCTCGTTCGCCGGGAGCAGAATCAAGCTGCGTCTGGAGGCTGGCCCCGGAGAAGCCCGCCAGACCGCCGGCGACGCCGCGGACTGGCAAGACCCGTTGCTCGTTGCATCGGGAGGCGAGGCGTCGCTCATCGAGCACACGAACTGGTGGCGCATGCGCGCGGGATACCGCGCGTCCGGCTCTCCCCGCGACGTTGTTACGGGGGTCACCGGGGCCACGTTCGATCCTGTCGGCTGCGAACTCAAGCTCGGCCTCATTGCGGCACGGTGCGCCGCCGTGGGCAAGCCGTTCCTGCTGAATGGCGTCCACCCCACGGGCAGCACCGATACGGCCTCGCCCGCGAGCCTGGCCGCGTTCTGGGCGCGCGTGCTCCCCTACAAGCCTGCTTCGGTCGTCTTCCACAGGGCGGGCGCGCAGGAGCCCGGGACGGCTATGCTCGATGTCGAGCCCCTTGTGTCCGGAGTCGCCAGATGGCGGGGTTTCCTGCAGATGCTGCAGCCCTACGCCGGTGTCCCTCGGCCGCGCCCGGCCGGGTTCTTCGTCTCGCCGGAGTCCGGCGGCCGCCTGAACGGCGCCCGCGCGCTGGAGCAGTTCGGGCTGGATATCATGTCGCTCAACGCTCTCGGCGAAAGCAAGAGTAAGTCTGTAATAATCTGGGTTGAATACCTGAACTCTCAGTCGGCGGAAGCCCTTGGCCGGTTCCTCACCAGTGCAGGCAAAGGCCAGAAGGCGATCGTCTTCTGCGACGCCCCGCGAGGGCCCGGAGCGGGCGCGGTCTCGGGCTTGCTCCCGTTCAAATACGAGCAGGGCAGTCCCGGCGAAGCGCAGGCGTCCGTTCCCGGCGGCGCCGCTCTGCCCGTGCGCACCGCCGCCCGGCCCGTCTGGGCGGGTACCTCTGGCTGGGAGCCGGTGAAGGGCGCAGGCGGCGATTCGCTGGCCGCTGTCCGAGGGTCTGTCCTGTTCGTCGCGGGACTGCCGCTGTCGCGTCCTGACGGCCCGGACAACGCGCTGGCGAAGCTGGCCGCAAGCTGGCTCGGAATTCAGCCGTACACGGTAATCGACTCCGGGCTGGTGAAGATCGCCCGCGGGCAGGCGCGGGTAAACTCAGAAGGCCTGTGGTGCATGGAGACCTCTGGAAGCATGACCGTGCCGTCGTCGTACATCGCCTACGACATGATCGAGCGGCAGGCCGCTTCGGGCACCGTGAGTGGCCCGGCAAGCCTCTACTGCTTCGCGAAGAGGGGGGCGCGTCTGGTGGATCCGGGCGTCTGTTTCGTACGGTCGCAGAAGATGGTGGGCTCAGACGTCGTGGTGGACGTGGAATGCCCCGCGAGCCTTTCGGATGACGGCATCTATCAGGTCATCTTCTGGACGCCGAAGACCCCCGCGCCCTCGCTTGAATCGGGCGGCGCGTGGACGGTGTCTCTGCTCGGCGGAGGGTTCTGGAAGGCCGTCTGTTCAAAGCCCGGGCAGTACACGCTCAAAATCACAGGCGCGATGCTGCCGAAGCCGCCGCCAACATGGAACCCGGTGGATCACTGAAACGGCCGCGCTCTGGTGAGCCAGCCGGCAATCTGCTCCACGCTCGCCTGCTCCGCGCTCTGCTTCAGAGAGCCGCCGCAGGCCTCGAAAAGCCTGCCCGCTCCGGCGAGTGACCAGCCGCCTGTGTTCATAAGCCACAGATCGCTGCCGGCGAGAATCCGGATGGCCGTCTCGGGACCTTCCATTCCCCGTATGCACGGCGCCCACAGACGTTCCAGATAGTCCCGGTCGTTCGACGGGTCGAAACGGCCCCAGTCCACCGCCACGCGTGTCTCCGGCGCGGTCAGGCTTGCGGCGAGAAGCGCCGGGAGGCCTCCCCGGCCGATCCCCACAATCGCCGGGGACTCGCCGGAGCGCGCCGACGCGGCGCGGATCTGGCGTACAGCGACGGCCGTCGCCTTCCCGAGCGCGGTCTGGTTATAGCAGGTGTAGAACTCGCTCCATGCCCTCGACGGGTCGTCATCGAGCGGCGGCAGCGCCACTTCCACGGCCTCGACGCCTCGCGCAATCAGAAGGTCGCGCAGCTCCCGCGCCTCCCGCGCCTCCCGCGCCTCCCGCGCCTGCGCGGCCGCGTCCTCCGCAAACACGAGGACTGCCCGGGCCGGCTTTCCCGCCTTGCGCCCCGCCGCCCGCACGGCCGGAAGCTCGTTGCGGGCTATGCCCAGACACACGGCCAGGGCGGGCGTCATCGCCTCCCTGTACTGCGCCAGAGCAGCAGCGTCCTTCGGAGCAGCGTCCGCCATTGCTTTTGTCCTGCGCTCCTTTATGGCCGCGATGATCCCGGGTTCGGTCAGCGCGTGCACCGGCCTCGGATGGCTCTCTGTCCAGACCCGCAGGCGCTCGGGGTCGAGCACAAAAGGCTTCTCCCGGAAGTGCTCGCGGTTCGTGTCCCCTTTCAGCCAGCGCCCGAACCAGGCGTACATGGTTTCGCGGCTTTCGATGTTGTAGTTGTGCCCGTAGTTGAACTGCGGCCACTCCGCCTTCTCCGCCGCGCCCAGCAACTCGTACACTTTGCCGATAGCCGGGCCTTCCTCTTCCGGCACGTGCGAAGTCCAGTCTCCGGTCGCCGAGACAAGCGACAGCGGCCGCGGCGCGGCGCACGCGGCTATCTCGGCGTTATCCGTGCCGATCCTGAGGCCTGGGGCGTTCTCGCACAGGCAACCGCCCTGCATATACGACGACACCATGTTCACGGGCACGGCGGCGCCGATCCGGTCGTCAACAGCAGTGAGCAGAAACGTCTGAGACCCTCCGCCCGAGCCGCCCGTTGCACCGATTCTTGCGGGGTCCACCTCGGGCAGGCTGCAGAGGTAGTCCACGGCCCGGATGCTGTTCCAGAGTTGCAGCCCCATCGCGCTGATGCCCCACTGCCAGCACTCCGGGTTGTTGGCGAACTGCCGGTGATCCGGCGTCTGCGACGTGTCGTTGTAGCCGATCATGTCATAAGCGAAAACGACGTAGCCCTGGCGCGCCAGATTCACCCCGATCGCCACCAGATTGCCCCTGCCGGGCGCGGGCGCTGCCGGCGGCGGCGCCGCGATCGGCTCATCGGGGGCGATATGCAGACGCCCCACCTGCTGATGCCCGTGAGGGTTTGCCACAGCCGGGAACGGGCCCTTCATGCCTTTGGGCCGATAGACGCTTCCGCACAGGTAGTAGCCCGGCATCGTCTCGATTGCTACGTTCTCGACCGTGTAATCGGCCTCGTCTATGCGGCCGGTTACGATGGGACGAAGCGGGGTTCGTGGCGGCATCGGCCACAGACCCGCGCTGACGAGTATCTGCATCCGCAGGTCTTTGGCCCGCGCTTCCCACTGCCGTCCGCTCACTGGCGGACGGAATTCGTGGTGTGTGTTCGTGTCCCGTGATGTCTGTTCCGACATAGCGGCCTCCGCGGCGGGCAGACCCGCCGATATGCTTGCGGCGAGCAGCGCCATCAGCATGCCCGCCATACCAGTTATTCTCATTGTTTCATCCTTGATATCGGGTGGGCCGCAATCCTGCCGAAGATCCCGCCGCTCTTCACCGATGCGCCCGGAAGCGACTCCGCAACGAAAAGCGCGAACACGGCCGCGCCCAGCGCCACCACGCCTCCCAGCACCCAGAAGAGCGCGGGCATGCTGTTTGTGGCGGCCAGCACCATCCCGCCCGCCAGCGGCCCGATGCACATCCCGGCGGCCATCGCCATCCGCAGCAGCCCCTGCGCAGTCGCCCGCAGATCGTCCGGCGCCCTGTCCGCAACGTACGCAACGCTCGCCACGCTCATAAACCCGAATGTGAGCCCGTGAAAGAGCTGCACCGGGAACACCCATGCGGCTGTGGGAATCGAAGCGTAGGCGGCCATCCTGAGCGGGAGCACCAGCAGCGCCACCAGCAGCACCGGCCGCCGCCCGATGCGTTCGCTTAGAGGCCCGGCCAGCCCCAGAAGCGGTATCTCGGCGATGGCATTGATGGCGAGCGCCCACGCAATCAGCGCGCGCGATCCGCCGAGCTGGTCCAGCCTGAGCGCGACGAAAGCGTTCGACGCCGACTCCGCGATCTTGAACAGCAGGAAACAGACCAGAAAGACAGCCAGGTTTCTGTCCCGCACAAGCTCGCTCGCGCGCGACTGCAACTCCAGCGCCGCCCGCGTGTGCCGCGCTGATTCGCGGGCAGGGATCATCGCAAGGGCGGCCAGCAGATAGCTCCCCGCTGCCCACGCGACGATAACCGAATCGCTCTTCACCCACCGCGTCAGCGCGATGAGCGCGACCACGTAGCCCGCCGACCCCCACAGGCGGGCTCTCGCGAACGCCGTCGCTGTGCGGTGACCTTCCGACGACCAGTCGGCGATGGCGGCGGCCAGGGCTGTGCCCGCAGTGTGGAACGCCGCTCCGCCGAAGAAGTACAGCGCCGCGTACTGCCCGAAACCGTCCATCTTCAAGAATACCGCGAAGCACGCCGCCAGCACGAGCGCGGCGGCGATCACGAGCGGCCTGCGAAGGCCCAGGCGGTCGGAGAGCCTGCCGATACCCATCTGCGTCAGGGCGCCCGCCGCGGCGTATATCGCGAGCAGATAGCCCGTCTCCGGGCGGCTCATGCCGCGCCCCACCAGCACCAGCGGCAGAAGCATGTAGGCGGCCACCGCCGAGAACATGAAGAAGAAGGCGGCGGAGTAGCAGATATGCTCCCTTTCGGGGATTGCTCCGGCTGGCGCGGCGTGATCGGCTGGCGCGGCCGGTTCTCGTGTGGTTGTCACCCGCCCATGGTAGCCATTTACCGCCGCCGTTTCAAGTTGCGGCCGACGGTGGCATCCGGTAATCTGCAAGCACCGACAACCTCGGCAAGGAGTCCTCAGTGCCCGATATGACAGCCACGGTTTCTCTCGATCGCGAGGTGGAGTTCATCCACCGCGTCGCCCGTGAAGCAGGCGCTATTCTGCAGGGCCGTTTCGGGTCCATCAAAACCTGGAAGGTCAAGACAAGCCCGGGCGATATCGTCACGGAAGCCGACCATGCCGTGGAGGATCTCGTGCTGGCCCGTTTGGCCGATGAGTTTCCGTCCCACAATCTGCTTACCGAAGAGCGCGGATGGGTGCGCAGCGACCCGGAGCAGCCCACCTGGATCCTCGACCCGCTGGACGGCACCCGCAACTTCGCTCTCGGAATCCCGACGTTTTCGGTCTCCATCGCCTGTGTTGTGGACGGCGCGCCGGTTCTGGGAGTCGTGTTCGACCCCGTGCACGACGAGATGTTCCACGCCCGGCGCGGCCGCGGGGCATTCGTCAACGAAACGCCGCTGGCGGTCGGGCAGAATACGGATCTCTGCGACGGGCTGGTGTCGGTAAGCTGGTCTTCTCACCGCGAGGACAGCGCGTACTTCCTGCAGACAATCAGCCGCGTGAACCAGCACACTACCTGGTTCCGGCGCATCGGCTCGGCGGCGCTTGTGATGTCCTACATCGCCTCGGGACGGTTCGACGCGTACATTCAGGGCGGAATCAACGCGTGGGATATCGCCGCGGGAATCGTCCTTGTCGAAGAAGCCGGCGGGGTCGTCACCAGCTTCAGCGGCGGTCCGATAGACCTGTTCGCCAGCGACATCAACCTGCTTGCGGCGAATCCTGCCATCCACGAGCTGCTCCTGCGAGACATCATGCCCGCCTGAGAATCGCCGGGTTTGGAACAGGGTCTTGACAGGCGGTCAGGAGTTGGGGTTGAATAATAGCGGCCTGGGGGTATAGCTCAGTTGGGAGAGCACTTGCATGGCATGCAAGGGGTCAGGGGTTCGAGCCCCCTTACCTCCACCAGATACCTTCATCATATGCCTTTCCTTTCTGGCAGAGGGCGCCGGAGACAGCAGTCTCCGGCGCTTCTGTTGTACGGGAAAGGCTGAACGCCGCCTCGCCGGTCACCTCACAGAGGGTTCACATTGATGATGTCCTCCGGCTCCGCCACCCGCACCTGCGGGAATGCCAGGCCGCCCGACTTGAAGACCGAAGACGATCCGGTCACGACGACCGACCCGCCCACATAGAAGCCGGAGAGCGGAAATGCCGGCACTATCCTCACTCCGCGCGAGCCCATTCCGCTGTCGCGGACGCTTGCATCGCTTATCGTCATCCACGAGCCGTCCGGCGCGATGGCGGTGATATGGCCCCATGTCCTGATGTCGAGGCCGATATTGTTCGGCCCGATGGCCTGGTGGCACCCGATCTGCGCTCCGATCTGGCTCTCGCCGCCCACCGACAGCGTCCCCATGCAAAGAGGATACGGAGTCGGCAATGGCGCACGGCGCATGACGTGCATCGCGTTCAGAACAACTTCTCCATCCGCGGTAATGCTTGCCGTGCCGTACACGCTCACTGTCTCGCCGCGTGACGCGCTTGCGCCGGTGACGGCAATCCCCGTCGCTCTGTCCGCAGCTTCCACGTTGAAGCGGCCATCGGCCTCGTGCAGCCGCGTCACGGCCAGGCTGGCAAGCAGTATCTCACCGTCCGGCATGTTCTTCGCTTCGGTAATCGAACTCTCCGGCACATCGGCGGCGACAGTAATGTCGTCAACGTTGAAGCTGTAGCAGGCGGCCGGGTCGTTGTCGGAGTACAGAATCACCTCGTCAAACGGCTCGTCCTGCGAGACGACACCCAGAAAGTAGTGATCGTTGCCGCTGCCCAGAGTGTGCAGGGGCGCTGTTGCGCTCTGCGCTTCGAAACCCCCGCCAGAGTTCACGCGCATCTTCCAGAACGGAATGGCCGGGTCGCCCGTCGGGCTGGGGTTGCCGATCAGATGCACTCCGAACGCCTTCACCGGACGCGAGAACGTGCAGGTGATCGTGTCTCCGTTGCCGCCCAGGAACTGCAGGCCGTCGAGCGGCCCCAGCGCGTTCGGGGGACTGAGCGGCGTGTAGCGGCCGCATGCCGCCGGAGCAAGATCAACGCGCTCGTTCGCAGCGTCAAACCCGAACGCCGCCACATTGAACATGCCGCAGTCCGAAGCCGGGCTCCCCGGAGCGAGCAGGTCGAAATCGGTGACGAACTGGAAATTCGCTCCCGCCGCGGCGCTCTGGAACTCGGCCGGGTTCGTGTGGCCCGTCGCGCACTGTCCCGGCGGCAGCGCGAGCATCACGAGCAACGCGGGCAGTACCCGCTTGAGGACTCCCATGTCTGCCTCCTTGAAATTGCCGCGAGGGCCGCTCAGTTCACCAGATGAGCCCAGCAGCCGTTGTTGTAGAGCGTCACATCGCCCCCGGTCTGGTTGATGACGTGTATCTGCATCTGCTGGCCCATCACCGGAACCGTGAATGCGCAGGTGTAGCCCGCCTTCACGAAGTTGCCGCCCGTGACCAGACCGCCGTCTGTTCCGCCGAATGTGCACGCGCCGAGAGTCGTGAACGCCGCGCCTGCTCCCCAGAACCTCACCTGCGCGGTGAGCGTGTTCGCGCTAGAAGACGATGTGAGAACAACCCTTGCTTCCTTGAAGCCCGCGCACGCGACAATGGGTGAGGAGAGCGACGCGGCGTTGCCCAGGGTCTGATCGGCGGCCCAGAACTGCAGCGTCTTCGAGAGCGTGGGGGACTTCACCGTGTTTGCCGTGTCCACGATGCCCACGTTCCAGGTGCCCGCCTGCGTTGCGTTCACGTCCGCCGTTCCACTGATACTCACCGCCGGGGTGCCGGCGATCCCGACGCTCCACGCGCCGCTCTGTTCGGCTTTCACGCCGTTGGCCGCCCCGTCAATCTTCACGGTGTTCGCGGAGCTGCTAATGCCCACGGTAGGCGAGTTCTTGACTTCCACCGGCGTCGTGCGCTCCTGTGCGGCGGCCGGCATCGCAGCGGCGAGGATTACCGCCGCGACTACAATCCATCCACTTCTACCCATCTGACTGCCTCCTTTTGCCCTTGCTCCGCCGGTCTGATCCGGCGGCGCGATGCCGCGGTCTGGCGCTGACGGCGGAAGGCACGCCCCACTCTCTCAAAAGGAGCCGCTCCGCCACCCCGGCCGCGGTGACTCGATTATACCACAGCATCGGCGGGGCAGATCGCCCTTGCCTTACGAAGGGGGTTAGCTGTAAAATACACCTACTCTGAGCGTGCGCAAGAGGCAAAGGAAGACCAACAAGTGCCCAACAGAATCGTAATAATCGGAGGCGTCGCCTGTGGCCCGAAAGCCGCGGCGAGAGCGCGCCGGCTGGATCCAGATGCGGACATCACGATCATCGAGCGGGGCGATCTGCTCTCGTACGCGGGCTGCGGAATGCCCTACTACATCGCGGGCGAGGTCGAAAATGCTGATGAACTGATGAGCACGGCCAGCGGAGCGGTTCGCGACGCCGCGTTTTTCAAGAGCGTGAAGGCCATCCGCTGTCTCAACCGCACACTCGCCGAGCGCATTGATCGCGACCGGAAGATCGTGGAAGTGGTCTCGATCGAGAGCGGCGAAAGATCGGAAATCCCTTACGACAAGCTGGTGCTGGCAACGGGCGCCGATGCTGTTGTGCCGCCCCTGCCGGGGGTTGACCTCAAGAACGTCTTCCGCTTGAATCATCCCCACGATGCCGAAGGCATACGAAGCGCTGTCTCGGACGGATGCCAGAAGGCCGTCATAGTGGGCGCGGGGCTGATTGGAATGGAGGTTGCGGAGGCCCTGGTCAAGCGTGGGCTCAAGGTCGGCATTGTCGAGATGATGGAGATGGTCGTTCCGGCGCTGCTGGACCAGGACATGGCAAGCCATCTGGAGACATATCTCTGTTCCACAGGCCTGGCAATCCACACCGGCGCGAGGGTGGAGTCGCTGGAAGGCGACGACGCCGGAAGGGTAACGGCGGTTGTAACCAGCAAGGGGCGGTTCGAGGCAGACCTGGTCCTGCTCGCGATTGGCGTCCGGCCGAATGTGATGCTTGCGCGTGATGCGGGGCTCGAGATCAGTTCTGTCGGGCCAATAAAGGTCAACGAGCGCCTGCAGACCAGCGATCCCGACATCTATGCGGGCGGCGACTGCGCCCAGACTGTCAACCGATTGACGGGAAAGGACTGCTATCTCCCGCTCGGGTCAACGGCGAACAAGCACGGCCGCGTCATCGGCGACAACGTCTGTGGCGGCGATACGACGTTTCCGGGGGTTCTCGGCACGGCCATCTTCAAGGCCTTCGACTTCAACATCGGAAGGGTGGGGCTCGCGGAGAAAGACTGCGCCAGGGAGAGTATCCCGTATCACGTTGCTCTTGCGCCGGGGCCGGACCGCGCGCACTATTTCCCCACCGCCAGGCCCATCATCGTGAAGGTGATCTCGCACGCTGAGACGGGCAGGCTGCTCGGGGTTCAGGCGGTTGGCACGGGAGATGTCGCCAAGCGGATTGACATCGCCGCAACCGCCCTTTCGTTTGGCGCCTCTGTCCGCGACCTTGCCGACATTGATCTCGCCTACGCGCCGCCCTACGCGGCGGCGGTTGACCTGCTGGCGCACGCCGCCAACATCATCGACAACAAGTCGAAAGGGGTGGCGGCAGCCATCAGCCCGGCTGAACTCAAGGCGAAGCTGGATGCCGGCGGCGGCTTCGTGTTGCTCGATGTCCGAAGCCCGGCCGAGGTCGAATCCGATCCTTTTCCCGCGTCCGCGGTCGTGCATATCCCGCTCGGCAAGCTGCGCGAGCGGCTCGCCGAGCTTCCGCGAGACGCGGAGATCATCGTTTTCTGCAAGATCAGCGTGCGCGGCTACGAAGCGCAGCGCATCCTGAACGGAGCAGGCTACAACAACGTGCGGTTTCTCGACGGCGGCCTGGCCGCCTGGCCGTACACAGAGTAATGGCGGGAGTCATTCCGCCGCTTCGTGACGTTACTAAGCAACGAACGTTCACCACCAACTACGGAGGAATCAATGAGTGACTGTGTAGAGCAGAAGGCCGCGGAGTTTCGCGTGCCTCTCATCGGCGAGGATGCGCCCGCATTCGAGGCCGAAACAACCCAGGGAATGATCAAGTTCCCGGAAGACTACAAGGGCAAGTGGGTCATTCTGTTCAGCCATCCCGCTGACTTTACGCCCGTTTGCACCACCGAGTTCATGACCTTCGCGAAGATGGAGCCGGAGTTCAAGGCTCTCAACTGCGAGCTGGTCGGTCTCTCCATTGACAGCAACTTCAGCCACATCGCATGGCTGAGGACCATCAAGGAGAAGATCAAATACAAGGGGATGGAGAATCTCGAGATCAACTACCCCGTGATCAGCGACCTCACGATGGACGTGGCTAAGAAGTATGGCATGGTCCAGCCGGGTGACAGCAGCACCCACGCGGTCCGCGCGGTGTTCTTCATAGACCCGAAGGCGAAGGTCCGGGCCCTGTTCTTCTATCCTTCTTCCAACGGCCGCAACTTCCAGGAGATCAAGCGGCTGCTGATCGCCCTGCAGACGGCCGAGGCCGAAAAGTGCGCGACGCCGGCCGACTGGCAGCCCGGGGACGACGTGATCATCCCGCCGCCGGGATCCTGCGGCACGGCCAAAGACCGCGTGGAACAGGCGGGCGGCGATTATTACTGCCTCGACTGGTTCATGTGCTTCAGGAAGCGCCCGGTCTAGCAGCGGCAGACGCCCGGCAAGTGCCGGGGACACATTGCGCCGCGGGCTCTCACCGTCGCTGGTGAGGGCCCGCGGTGCCGCACTTGCCAAACCGAAATCGAAACGGCTCCGGACAAATCGGACGCTTTGCGTCGGGAGGCTTCATCCCCTATGAAACCTGCAACAAGAAGACTGCTTCTCGTCATGGCGGCTCTCCTTCTCGCGCCAGCGCTCGCCGTCCGCGCTCAGGAGAAGCCGGCGGCAGACCCGCCAGAAGTGCAGATGCACCGGCCGGGAACTCTGCCGGACCGGATTACTCTCACCTGGGTTTCCGACCCCGCAACCAGCCTTGCGGTAACCTGGCGTACCGAACCCGGGGGCAAAGGCCCTGTTGCGCAGATCGTTCCGGCGCATCCCGGCATTTCCTTCGAAGCAAAGGCAAAGTCTGTTGAAGCTTCCACGCAAAAGCTTGACACCAAACGGTGGCAGGCGGCCTATCATACCGCGCAGTTCCAGGGGCTTGAGCCGGACACGGCATATCTTTACAGGGTGGGGGACGGCGACCATTGGAGCGAGTGGTTCCAGGTCAGGACGGCTAAGGACAAGCCCGCCCCGTTTTCTTTCGTTTATTTCGGTGATGTCCAGAACGGAATCCGCTCCATGTGGTCGCGAGTCGTGCGTGAGTCCTTCCGAACCGCGCCTGACGCCAGATTCATGGTGTTCGCGGGCGACCTGGTGACGGATGGGAACGACGATCTCTTGTGGGGCGATCTCTTCGGCGCCGGCGGCTGGCTGTTTGCGATGACGCCCGTGCTTCCGACGCCCGGGAATCACGAGTATCGAAAGGATGACGACGGCGAAACGAGGCTGGCGAAACACTGGGGCGCGCAGTTCAAACTCCGCCCGAATGGGCCGGAGGGCGTGGATCATGGCGCTTACTACATAGACTATCAGGGTGTCCGCATGGTCTCCCTCAACTCTTACAAGCAGGTCGAGGAGCAGGCGGCCTGGCTCGACGATATCCTGTCGCGCAACCCGAACAAGTGGACTGTCGCCTTCTTCCACTATCCTCTTTACTCGCTCAGCAAGGGCCGCGAGGACCACCAGAGCCTGATCAAGGGGTGGAAGCCCGTTTTCGATCGCCGTGGGGTGGATCTCGTGCTTACCGGCCACGACCACACGTACGCCCGCAGCGGCCTGCAGGAACGCACGGTCTATGTGACCTCAGTCAGCGGCTCGAAGATGTACGAACTCGACAGAAAGCCCTGGATGAAGCGGGCGGCCGAGAACACGCAGCTCTATCAGGTGGTGAGCGTGGATGGCGACCGGCTCTCCTTTGAAACGCGGACAGCCACCGGGAGCCTGTATGACGCGTTCGAACTGCGCAAGGGCCCGGGCGGCACGGTCAGCTTCAAAGACAGGGCACCGAAGGGCGTCCCCGAGCGGATCCGTCCGGCCGCGGACTAGCCAGACGGCAGCTACAGACTCCTGGTGCAGAACCGGCGCAGCCCCATCAGCGCGGCTGCTCCGGCTATTGTCGTGCCATAGAACACAGTATGGCACTTCAGGTTGAGGAAGCGGTCAATGGTGCCGTTCACGAGGGTGGTGCCTGTCACCAGCGCGATGTCGCAGGTCTCCAGCGCGTCGTCTGTCATCTCCTCGCCCTCAACCGTGATTCCGCTGAACGGCTTGCCGATGTTGTCCGGGTCCAGGTCAATCACCCTCAAGTGATACCCGTCTGAAAGCGCTTCGATCATTCGGGGCTGGCAGCCAATGAGCGCAATCCGGCATCCGTTAGGCGAGCCAGCCTTCACGGCCCGGGCGAGGTCATCGGCGCACTCTCTGGGGCCCTCGTCACGGCAGTGAACCGTGCCGCCGGTGATGCCCAGATGACGGCACAGAGCATTGACTGATGCGACGAAGATCCCCCGGTTCCGAACCGCCGCGGCGTCCGTACCCGAAAGGTCGAGATCGAGTACGCCCGCAAGCTCGCCCTCGAAGTCGCCGGGCGCGGAAGTGAACGCCTGACCGGCGCTCTCCATAATCCGCGCCTCAACGATGCCTTCTTTGCCCTTCCAGATCGGATAGTCGCGCTCGGGGGTGTTTCCGATGGCCTCCTTCGGCGGAAGCTTGCGTATCTCCACCTTCAGGGGCGTCCCGAGCAGGCCGGCTTCTTCGGCCGCGCGTCTTGCCTTCTCTCGCAGACGTTCGATGAAGGGTGTGCGCTCCTGCTCTTGCTTGATCCCCAGATGGTCGGCGATTGCGTGCCGCAGCGCCGAGACGGCAAGGCCCGCGCAGTGGACCTTCTCGGAGGGCAGGCCTCCCAGGTGCGAGCAGACTGTCTCCTCCGTAATGTACACAGCCTCGCGCAGGGTCTTGCCGTTCGCAAGCTCGCACGCTGCGCTGCCGCACGCCACTGCGGCCACGCACCCCCGGCATACAAACGAGATGTCGCGGATTACGTCGTCCTCAACGCGGACGAAAACGCTCATGAAGTCGCCGCACTCCTCTTCGCCGATCAGGCCGCAGCCTGTGGCGTTCTCGAGCTTGCCCATGTGACGCGGGCGGTGAATGTGGTCTAGCGTCGTCTCGTTGTACAGCATCTTGTTCTGCTTCCCTGGGGGCGGTGGGTCCGCAGTCAGTGGTCGCAGGCGTTGGCGCCGCCTTGCAGAGTGCCGCTCAGATAGGCCGCCACGATCTCATCCGCGGACGCAGCGGGCGCGCCCACGATAACGTCCATGTCGTTTTGTGCGAACAGTTCCTGCGCCCGTCCGCCCATTCCTCCGGCGATGATCATTTCCGCGCCCATCTCGTGCAGCCACTTCGGCAGCAGGCCGGGCTCGTGCGGAGGAGCGGCGACAGTCTGCTTCGAGAGCACCTTTCCGCCGTCGCGGTCCACGTCCACGATCGTAAACTCCTCACAGTGTCCGAAGTGCGGGCTGAGCAGCCCGCTCGTTATCGGTATCGCTATCTTCATGCGTCTCTACGTATCCCTTTCCGTGCTGTTGCCTGCGCCGCCATTCATGGCGGCATTGACGTTTTCCCACAGCCTCCTGATATCCTGCGCGGCGTTGCCGTCTCCGTGCTCCACCACACTTAAGCCTCTAACCTGCGCCTTTGTCACTTCTCGGTCGTACCGGACCGCGCCCATAACCTCCAGGCCCAGACTTTCGGCGCGGCTGGCAATCTCCCGGGTCATATCCGGATTGATATCGCTCTTGTTTATGCAGATTGCCGCTTTCAGGCCAAACCCTTGGGCCAGCCCGGCAACCCGCTCCAGGTCGTGCAGGCCGGACATGGTGGGCTCCGTGACAATCAGCACCAGGCTTGCGCCGGTGATGGAGGCGATAACCGGACAGCCGATGCCGGGAGAGCCATCGCAGATGATCAGTTCAAGGCCCTTATCCTGAGCCAGCCGCTTTGCTTCTTTTCGTATCAGCGTTACCAGCTTCCCCGAGTTTTCCTCGGCGATTCCGAGCCTGGCGTGAACCATCGGGCCGTGCCGCGTGCTCGAAACATACCACTCTCCGTTCACGGGCGCCGTCAGGGCGATGGCTTCGACAGGGCAGAACCAGGCGCAGACTCCGCAGCCTTCGCAGGCGACAGGGTCAATTCCGTATGTCTTGCCGATCAGATCGTTCGCCGGGCCGTCCATGCTCACGGCTTCGAAGCGGCAGACCTCCGCGCACTGTCCACAGCCCATACACGCCGCTGCATCAACGTCCGCGCGAACGCCGGCGCTGAAATCCTCCCGTTTCTGGACGACCGGAGCCAGCACCAGATGCAGATCGGCCGCATCCACGTCGCAGTCCGCCAACACCTTGTCGCGGGCGAGCGCGGCGAACGATGCCACAACGCTTGTCTTTCCCGTTCCCCCCTTGCCGCTGATTACCACGAGTTCTTTCATTCCTGGCTGCCCCCGCTCATATGGTTACCAGCCGGTCAGAGTCGCGCACAATCTCATACTGATCCGCCAGAGTTGACAACGGACACACCTCCGACCCTTCAGAGTTGCGGAGCTTCAAGCAGGCCCCGCATGCCAGAAACTGGCCACCCGCGTCCAGAACCTGTTGAGCTTGATCCTTCACGTCGAACTTCGGGTCTTCGATCTGGTCAATCTCCACGCCTCTGCCCGAAAGGAAGACTCGCACCTCGTCGCCCTGTTTCAGGCTGTAGAGCGCCAGGCGCAGTGCGTTGAAGACTGTCTCGGGATCCGTCTGGCTGATTATCAATCCAAGTTTCATAGTATCTTCCTTCTAACGCTGCGATTGTCTTGTTGCGTTAATGGCATACAGCGCCGCGACCCCGGGATCGCTGCTCTCGAACAGCTTCTCGCCGATGATGCCGAGGAAGTACTCGGCCTGAACGTCGAAGTACCCCGATATCAGGCGCTCCATTCCCGCCAGATCCGTGTGCTTGATCTTGCGCATATAGGAACCAGGTTTGCCCGATTGCTCCCTGAAGAAGAATGATCCGGGGTTGAGCAGCAGAGCGATAAGTTTTCCGCCAGGGCGCAGCACGCGTGACGTGTGCCGGATTGCCGCTCCGCAGTCCCCGATAAACTGCAGGGACGCCACATAGATCACGGCGTCGAAAGAACTGTCCGGCAGAGGCATCTCCTCGGCGTTGCCGGCAATCGTCCTGACCTCGTCCGGAGCGCTGTTCAGAGCTTCGCGGGAGACATCGAGTCCTGTCACGTGGAATCCACGATCAGACAGCATCTTCTCAATGACAGCCGGGCCGCAGCCGACACTCAGGACATCTTTACAGCCCTGCAGGCGCTCCTCGACAAAGCTGTATTCCGCGTGAAACACAGCCTTCCAGAAGTCTGTCTGGCACGCGTCGCTGTAACTCTCCATTGCTTCACCCCGGCCTCAATGCGTAGATTGTCGCTATACCCCCCGCGATCAGCGCCAGTTCCAGAATCAGTGTCTTCAGTCCGCCGGTGCTCCGCCGCCCCGGAACAATGTCCGCCAGAGCGATGTAGATGAAGCTTGCCGCTGAAAGAGCAAGCAGATACGGAACAATGGAGCTGATGAGCGGCAGAAGGAAATAGGTGAGCACTGCTCCTGGCAGGGTGGCAAGACTCACAAAACCGTTCAGCAGGAGCGCGCGCCTGCTGGCGTAACCGCTCTCAAGAAGGATGGCGAAATCTCCAATCTCCTGAGGCACTTCGTGCGCGATCACCGCCACGGCTGTGGCTATTCCCAGCGGAATCGAACCGGCGAATGCCACGGCTATCGCCACGCCATCCACGAAGTTGTGAAAGGAATCGCCAACCAGAATCAGAGCGCCCGCCTGTGAGTGGACGTCGCAGGGGTGTTCGTGACAGTGCCGCCAGAGGGTCAGCTTCTCCAGCACAAAGAACGCCACAATGCCTGCCAGCACGCTTCCCAGAGCCTCTTGAGGCGGCAATCTCTTCAGCACCTCCGGTATCATTCCCAGAAAGGCTGCGCCAAGCAGTGTGCCGATGGCGTAAGGGATCAGAACGGCTGACAACATCGAGCTGAGCTTGTTTCTGAGCAGAAGGACTACCGACGCGAACCCCACGGCGCAGACTGATCCCAGCAGGCTAAAGACTATGATGTAGGCCAGTATCATGCAGTGTTCTCAGACATCCCACGACATTCCCGACTGCCCCAGCGTCACGCGCGGGCCCAGTTTGCGGTGGAGATGCTCATAGGCCTCCCGGCCCGTGCAGTGGCAGCAGGTTATCTGTCCCGCCACAGTCTTGTCCAGAAACCCCGCCAGCGAGTCCAGCCGGTCCTCGCTGGCGCCGCCAAGATGGAACCCGCCCATCAGAAGGTCTATTCGTTGGGTTCCGGCCGCTTTCATTGCCGCAAGAACGCTGTTTTCGACCCCCCTGTGTGAGCAGCCCGCGATAACCGCAGTTGCGTCACAGGTCTGCACAATCAGGCATTGTTCGTCTTCGAACGTATCCTTTCGGAGATGCTCCGTGCCGGCCATGAATCTATCATTCTGTGGATGAGCCCCCGTCCTCAGGTGGATTTCCCCGGAGAGTATCACGCCGGGCAACAGGTCCATGGGAGTGCGGTTGGTGACAAAGCTGTCCCTGCGCGCGATTACCTCCGCCGGCATTCCGATATACCGCAATACCCCGTCCGACATCGCATACCGCGGCTCGAAACAGCCGGGGTGGGCAAAGTACTTCGCCTCCGCGGCATTCTCAAACGCCGCCGGCATTCCGCCGGCGTGGTCATAGTGCCCGTGGCTGATGGCAATGGCCTTTATGTCCGCCGGATCACCGCCCAGCGCCGCCAGGTTGTCCAGCCAGGCAGACGTCTGACCTGTGTCGAAAACGACACTCCCCGAGTCCGTCTCTATGAGAAAGCTCAGGCCGTGCTCTGCCCGGAGGCCTTCGCCCGCGATGTTGTCAACCAGCAGAGTCAGGCGCATTGCCAGGAACATCCCCTCGAAGGTTCTTGATCTTCATAACACCGTTGACTATCTTCGGGACTGCCGCCACGAACGGGTTCTCCGTGTAGTCCTCGATAGCCCCCGCGTCGGCGAGGGCGGATATGGCCGGATCAACAGGCACATCCAGAATGTGAGGCACATTCATCTCGCGAGCAAGCAGTTCGCTGTCGCTCTTGCCGAACGGGTAAATCACCTTGCCGCACTCCGGGCATCGCAGCGACGTCATGTTCTGGAC
>Ga0255342_1003205_pt1 | contig 18684 bp, 28 predicted proteins | sample wastewater_treat_3_FD_192416 | JGI IMG/M metagenome (GOLD analysis project Ga0255342, IMG submission 192416) | Wastewater microbial communities from Lulu Island WWTP, Vancouver, Canada - plant14 | ecosystem: Engineered > WWTP > Wastewater > Unclassified | place: Canada: Vancouver, British...
GCTGACATTAATAAATTACTCGAGTACGCTGAGAACACGCAAATAAAAGCAATTTTTCTCGAAAGCTAGTGAACACTTTTAAAAACTTTATTATAATTATCTATAGAAAAAATACAGGAAAAATTAAATGGTAACAACTAATACAGAGTATAATAGTAATTCGATACAGTGTTTAAAATTTCCAGAAAATGTACGACATAGGCCCGATATGTACATTGGTTCGCCTAGTGGTAATCCTAGTGATGGACTTTATCGACTTTGTAGAGAAATTCTTGATAATAGTATTGATGAATACTTGGCAGGTTGCAATTATAACATTGTAATCATGTACGATTCAAAGACTCATCAAACTACTATGATTGATAATGGTCGTGGCATTCCGGTTGGTTGGAATAGTACAGCAGGTATGAATTCTTTGACAGCAGTTGTTACTGAAATTCATGCAGGTGGTAAGTTTGACCATGATGCTTATAAGACTTCTTCTGGTAAAAATGGTGTTGGCGCAAGTGCAGTTAACGCATTGAGTACCATGCTGCAAGTTTGGTCTAATAACAGTGAAGATAGAAAGTGGTATACTCAGACATTTGCAAAGGGTAATCCAACTTCTGAAGTTGAAAAGACAAAGCTTCCTGAAGAATTTAAGCAATACATTAAGAAGACTGGTACGATTGTAACATGGCTTCCTGATGGTGAAATCTTCATTGACAGTACTAAATTGAATGTTAATAGACTTAAGAGAGAATTGCATGACATCATGTATCTCTGTCCAAAGTTGAATATCAAGTTGATTATAGATGGAACAGAACAAGAGTTCTATTCTGAAAAAGGTTTGAGTGAACTTGTTTCAAGATCTAAAGATACAACTGAAAACATTTTCACATTCTCAAATAATGACATTGATGTTGCATTGAACTTCACAAAGAATGAAGGTTATGACTTTAAGTCTTACGTCAATGTATGTTATACGAACTTGGGTGGTACACACCTTAATGGTTTCAAGAAGACTATTCTCGATATTGTAAAGAGCAATTCAAAAGAAAAGATTTTGAATGAAGATATTCTTGAAGGCATGGTTGGTGCAATTCATTGTAAGGTTGCAGAACCACAGTATCAAGGTCAGACTAAGAATGAATTGACCAACACAATTGTTGAAACTCAAGTTATTGCTGCAGTTACACCTGCTCTAACAAAGTGGTTTAAGAAGAATAAAACAATTCTCAATAACATTGTTCAGTATGCAGAAAAGATGCTAGCTGAAAAGCAAAAGATGAAAGCATCTAAGGCATTGTTAAAGGGAATTTCTCAATTGAATACAGGTGCAAGATTTATCTCTGATAAGTTCTTGGATGCAGATAGAAGAAAGCATAAAGATCCAAAAGACCTTGAAATGTTCATTGTGGAAGGTGATTCTGCAGGTGGTCACTTCAATAGAGCTCGTGATTCTTTCCAGGCATCATTGAAAATTCGTGGTAAAATTATCAATGCAGCTAAGGCTAGTGCAGAATCATTGTTTGGTTCAAAGGCAACTAAGGATGAAGGAAATAAAGAAATTCGTTCAATCATTAGTGCACTTGGATGTGGATTGCAAGATGATTATGACGAAAGTAAACTTCGTTTTGGCAAGGTAATTATTCTATCAGATGCTGATGTTGATGGACAGCACATTGCAAACCTGTTGCTTTCATTCTTCGTTACTTACATGCCAGATTTGATTAAGAATGGACATGTATATGTAGTTGATGCACCTTTGTTTATTGGAAATAGCGCAAAGAGTAAACAGTTTGGTATGACTAGAGCTGAAGTTGATACAAAGATGAAAGCGCTTGGCATTAAAGATTACGACATTCTACGTCTTAAGGGATGGGGAGAATGTACAGCTGAACAGTTGTCAGAACTTTGTCTTGATAAGAAAACTAGAAAGCTTAAACAAATTCAATGGACTGATGATACTGAAGATATGCTTAATAAAACAATGGGTGACGATGTAAAATATCGTAAGCAACTCTTGGGTATTGAGGACTAGTATGGTAAAGAAGAAAGTAGAAGAAGAAATTGTAGAACAGATTTCTAATGTTAATATCAATGATCTTTTGAGTAAGAACATCTATGATTATGGTATTGACATTCTTGAAGATCGTGTATTGGCAGACTTTAGAGATGGATTTAAACCGGCACAACGTAGAATTCTTTGGACTGCAAGAGATTTAAAGGCATATCCAGATTCAAAGACTGTTAAATCTGCAAGAATTACCGGTGACTGTATGGGTAAATATCACCCGCATAGTTCAGCTTATGGTTCGCTTGTAAATCTCGTAAATTCTGACTATCCAGTTCTTCAAGGACAAGGTAACTTTGGTGACATCAATAATGGTCCTGCTGCAGAACGTTATACAGAAGCAAGAATTTCAGAAATTGGTATGAAGTGTCTTGAATGTATGCCGGTCGCAGATTTAGTTCCAAACTATGGTGGTGACTTGATGGAACCTGTTGTAATCCCATCTAGATTCCCGAATTTCTTTGTTAACGATTGTGCAGGTATTGCAGTTGGTTTAAAGTGCGATATTCCGGCTCATAATCTTGAAGAAATTGTAGAAGCATTCAAGATGATTATCAAAAAGGGTCCAGCAGCAACAGTTAACGATCTTTTGAAATACATCAAAGGTCCTGACTATGCTTATGGTGGCAAACTTCTTTCAACAACTGCAGAAATTGCAGAACTATATAAGAATGGTGAAGGCTCTTTAAAGTATGAATGTGAATACACTCTAGTTCCTGAAGGAAATAAGTGGTTACTCACTATTACTGGTTATTGTCCAAACTTTGCACCAGAATCGTTCATCAATAAGATGCTTGAATTTGTAAAGACTGGTGACATTGTTTATGTTAATGATTGTGCTAACAAGTCTGAAAAGGTGAAGTTAGAAGTCTTGATTAAGAATAAGGATTTCTTTGAATCGAAAATTCATAAGTTGCTAATTAAGACTTGTAATTATCGTTTTTACGCAATTCAACGTAATAAGTCGACTACACTCGATAAAGATGTTCAAGTAGATATTCTTGTTCCGAATATGCTCGAACTTATGACTAGTTGGATTGAATGGCGTAAAGAAATTGAAACTAAGATGACTAAGCGTGAGCTTGAACTTACTATCGATAAAGAATATCGTTTGAAGACAAAGGAATCTGCAGTACAGAATCTTTCTGTCATTAAAGATGCTCTTGAAGATAATAATCCGGTCAACTATATTGTGACTAATCTTCCTTATCTCAAGACTTTACACACTACAAACTCAAAGCTTGCAAAGGAATTAGCAGAATATTTGATGGACCAAAAGCTTACTTCTATTAGAAAGCTTGATTTGAATAAGCTTCAGAAAGAATTGGTCGAATGTCAGAAGAAGACAGCTAGTTTGAATGCTGACTTGGCAGATATCTCGAAAGTTGTACTTAGAGAATTGGACAAGCTTAAGGTGTTCTATAAAGCACGCACTTTGAAAGTGTAGTGCTTTCTTTTAGCGCCATTGGTGTAGCGGTAGCACAGAACCCTTCCGATGTTTCAGGCGCCGGTTCGAATCCGGTGTGGCGCTTAATTTTTTGTGAGAAACTGTTTATGAAGTTAGAAAATTTTATTATACTTTCAAATGGAATGCTAATAAACTTGCGTTATTTAAAGACAATAACTCCTGAACATACAGGTATTAGACTGCAAGATGACTCTTGGTATTCTATTACAGAAAAAGATTATAAAACAATTTTAGATAACATTAACGTGGTAAACGAATATGACGATAACTGAAAAGCATATTTTATTTTGGGGTGATTGGCCAAGTAATTTTGCTTGGGCACCTATGGAAGTTACATGCGCTGATGGCGTAAAACGTAAGTTCTTTAGTTCTGAACAATGCTTTATGTGGCATAAAGCATATCATTTTAAAGACTACGACATCATGCAGAAAATTCTTGATTTGAACTTTAAAGAAGCAGATTCTCACAGAGCAAAGAAACTTGGAAGACAAGTTATGGGTTTTGACGCAGCAGAATGGAGTAAGGTTTCTTACGATGTAATGCTCAAGGCTTGTTTGGCTAAGTACAGTCAGAACAAAATCTTGTTTGACAAGATTACTGCTCCTGAACTTGAAGGAAAGAAGTTCGTAGAAGCATCTCCTTATGATGGCATTTGGGGAATTAAGCTTGGCGAAGCTGATTCACGCGCAGATGATGAATCGCAGTGGCAAGGTACAAACTGGCTTGGTAAAGTTCTTGATGAAGTCAGAACTAAACTATTAAACGGTTACACAGAAAATATCGATTACTAATATGAAATTGCTGAACTTTTTAGATAACATTGCTGATAAAATTTGGGATTATATTACAGATAAACTCTGGAACGATGATCCATCCATAAACCATCATGTAGGTTTGCTATTTGGTCTCATCCATTTACAGATAGTGACGAACATCAAGATGAAAATGGTAATTGAGTAGAAGGTACAGCGTTTTGACATGGCTATCATGGTGGTTATGCTGAATATGCTGCACATCAATCTGACTTAGAAATCGTAGGTAGCAAAATTAAAGAAAAAAATTTAACAATGGAGTACAGGCAATGGTAGATAATTTTGATTTAATCAGAGCTTGGATGTTTGATAAGCAATTAGATTGGAAAGACGGAGATTGTTATTACGTGCAATTACTTCGTCGTCAATCTGACGATCCAATGACGAATGGCGTTCCTGATCCAAACTATCATGGAAACATGCATTCTCGTTCTATTAAGGACTATTTCATTCCTTCTACCGAATATTTTGACAGAAAGCGTGATGAAATTAAAAAGCTGTGCGATACATTCAACGTTAGAGCTTATATTCGTTTGAATAAACGTAATTATCAGCAGATGGCGTTCAATACTGCAAAACACATTATGGAACAGGCATGTTCTGGTCAGACATTTAGTAGTCCATTTACTATTATTGCAAGTGCAGCAGGTACTGCAAATGCTGCAGGTAAAGACAAGACTTGGATTTGTGACTTAGATGAAGAATACGTTCCATATACGAAGAACATTAAAGACATGATTTGTTCATGTGAACCTCATGCATCTAATGTTAAATGGTTCGAACGAGCACCTTTGAACAAAATACATGAAGATGCATTAGAATATTATCAAAACAGAGAATTCTTTACTGTTCCAACTAAACATGGTATTCATATTGTCTGTAAGCCTTTTAATACTGCAGACTTCAAACAGAAATGGGATGCGTTTGCTAAGGAAAAGCAAATTACTGCACCGCTTCCTCAACATACATTGAGTAACATGGAAAATGGTCATCTTAATTATCGTGTACATTTTAGTTTGACTGATATGTACTTAAAGCATATCAATGAGTTTTCTCAAGTTTGTCAACGTACTTGCAGTGAAAGCGTAATTATTACAACTGAAGATAAGAATAAGACTATTGTTCACGTATGTGATACAAAATATCTTCCGCAAATTCGACAAGATTGGCATAATTACTGTCTTACTCATGGCATTTATATGAAATGTTTCGAGATACATAAAGATAATCCAACGGCATTATACTTCCCATAAGAGGTTCTATGTACGAATTTGTAAAGTCATTATTGCCAAAGGAAGTTCTTGCTATTACGGATGTAAATTCAAAACTAAAATAGGACTTAAGTAACATGAGTTTAGACCAATTGATGCTATGGCGTTTTAGAAACATTGAAGGTGTTCTTGATAACATTCAATCATGGAATATGGTTGAATGTAAGTTCGAAGACGGTTCAACTATTACTTATGATTATACAAATAACATGGTCACTATTGATAGTAAAAAGAAAATTTTCGCAATGCAACCAGTCACAGTTCCATTATCGGCATGTACAAAGGAAGCTATGATTTCAGAGTATGGGTTTGTAGAAAGAACTACAAATAGACATAATTTGAGTTATTATAAACAAGAAGAAGTTAATTAACGTATAAATACTATATGAATCAGGAAGAATTTAAAGAGTTTATGGCAGCACAAACAGATGCTATTGAGGTAGCTAAGTGGTTGCTAGGTGAAAAACTCGGAAGAGATCCTGGTCAAGAATTTGTAATGCAGTGGATCAAAGAACATGGACAAGAGTTTCGTGATAATTGGCCCACATATTCAGCCGAATGGCATGAAAAACATAAAATTTAGTCAGATGTTTCACTGACTAAAGACAAATACACACGAACGTGGTATGAGTCTTGATTTGAAACAATGGACACGGTTAGGTCCAAGGTAAAATTATGTTTAAGCAATTTGAAAATCTCTTTTTCAATAGTATCATCGATGACTTTAATGCACTTTCTGGCATTAAGCAAGTCGAAGAAAAAGTTACACTTCCTCTAAATATCATTCATGAAACAGATGGTTCTAGCACTGTAGAACTTGCAGTTGTTGGAAAATCTCGTGAAGACATTGATGTTCAGGGTGTTATTGAAGATAATAAGCAGTTCTTGATCATTAAGTCAATTGAAAAAGAACTTACTGACGAAGAAAAGGATGCAGAAGAAAAACGCGATTATTCTGTTCACAAAATCAAGGGCGTAAACAAACTTTACGCTAAGATTCTTGTTCCAGCAAGACTTAACTTGAAGGAAGCAGAATCGAAGGTTTCTAATGGTCTTTTGACTGTTAAGATTCCTGCTGTCGAAAAGAATGAACCAGAATTTATCAAATTCGACATTAAGTAATTCGAATATTTTGTGATTTTATTATTCGACACCTGTTTACAAAGCAGGTGTCATTTATTATATTACAATCATGATTGCATTAGAAGAATTAAACGCTTTTAACAAACGACTTGAGTTGATAGTCAACAATTCAACTTCTTTGGAAGAAAGAACAATGGCAAGCTGCGTTCTTGGTAATTTACAGAATATAGCTACGCAATTATCTCGTATTCCGCCTAAAGATTTTGAAATGCTCTGTCAGCAACAAGCTGAACTCGAAGAACAATCTAACAAGGAAGATAAATGAAGAAATTCTTAGCCTTAGGCGTAATTGCCGCTGCTATGACTGGATGTGAATTACAGCCAGTCGAATTTAAAAGCAATGAAAAAGCACAGATGTATGACAATGGTAAGTTGATTTACGAATCCGATTGCGCAGCATTTGTTGGTTTTAACATTAATGAACGCAATACTGGCGTTCTTCGTCTCCGAGATGGAAAGATGAATACGACTGAAGTTCGTACATTCGACATGTCAGAAAAATCTCATAATTACGTTTTCAAGAAAATTACTTGTAAGGAGTAAATATGCAGTCTTGGATATATTATATTTGTATTTTCTTTCTTGGTGCAGGCGGTAATTTCCTTATGGCATATTGTTGCGATATGGAAAAGCCTAGTTTGCCAATATCTGCTTCGTTCGTATTAGGCATTTTGCTTGGTCTTGCTTTAGCAGTTGGTTATATTCACGGAAAAAGCGAGGATTAAATGTCTCGTTGGAAATGTATTGCAGTTATAGATAATCAAGCTCTTATTTTTAAGCGTTATGCTGAAAATGAAGAACAAGTACGTAAAGAGCTTTTGGAGTTTATCAAAGAACGATATAAAAAGGATGCTGAAATAACAGAAGTAATTCTCGATAAAATTCATCCTGTTAAACAAGAAGAGTAAATCACGAATGATACAGACAAGCTTGAAGAAAGAGGAGAAGGAAAAGTTTGATTATCTTAATCAAACTTCCTATCTTCTTCGATTGAACTTAAATAGATTGAATTTCGATATTCATGCTATAGAAGTTAATTCTTGTACAATTTGGCATGTAACGTATTGTGATACAGTCATTGGAACTATTACGTTTAGAACTAATGAACATGACTATACGTTCTGCAATGTTAGACTTTACAAATATCTCAAACTTAAAAACATCGAAAAGTTCTCTGATTTTGTGATGTCTGAATATTTCGACTATGACGAAAATGGTGAGCCGATCAAATTCAACGTTGATAAGTTCGACAAATATTTTAAAGCGATTGTTGAAGAAGTATTTCCTCGTGAAGAACTCGTACAGGAAGAAGATAAACATGTAATTAACATTAACGATAGTATTTCAAGATTGACAGAATACTGTGATGAATTTGATGAAAAATTCTCCAAGAATACGCATGTTCTCGATATTAAAAACCTGCTTAAGGAAAATGAGAGATTGAATGAAAACCTTAGCAAACAAAAAGAAATTTTTGAAAATATTTAAAAATTAGTATACACCTTTAAAAAATTTAATTATACTTTCAATATGAAAAATACAATGATTGTTAATTTGTATGGCGGTCCTGGTACAGGAAAATCAACATGCGCAGCATATATCTTTTCTAAGTTGAAAATGATGCGGTATTGATGCTGAATATGTAACAGAATTCGCAAAAGACAAAGTTTGGGAAAATAACAAAGAGGCATTTAAATGTCAGTTCTACATTTCTGGAAAACAAGCATTTAGAATTTCTAGATGTTTTGGAAAAGTTGATGTAATTGTTACTGATAGTCCAATCAGACTTGGAAAAGTTTATGCCGATTTGAATAACAAACCAAAGCTCGGTGATGCATGTGTTGAAGAAGCAGATGTTTATCGAGAAAATTCGATTGAGATTCTACTTAGGAGAGTAAAGCCTTACAATCCAAATGGTAGAAATCAAACAGAAGATGAAGCAATAGCAATTGACAAAACGTTAAAACAAATGTTAACAGAACAAAATGTTTCATTTGTTGAGTATGATGGAAACGAAATTGGTTATAACAAAATTTGCAACTATATACTTGAACGTTTAGCCAAAACATAAATAAACATACTTATGCGACTATAACACAGTCTGGTTAGTGTGCTGGCTTGCCAAGTCAGATACGTGGGTTCAAATCCCACTAGTCGCTTAATAGATACTAACAGCATACACATTGGCTATTAACCCGTGTGTCGTAGGTTCGAGTCCTGCCGAGTTATCCTTGTGATAACTTGTAGCTCAATCGGTAGAGCAACGTATGAAAACGTATCTAGTAACTTTTAAGATGTTAACCGCAAAACTCTTTCCAGAGTACGTTCAGTTGGTTAGAACGCTGTCGCAGCGAAAGCATAAGACGCCAGAAGGCCCCTGGTTCGAATCCAGGCTCCGGACCAAAATGAATAACATCTTGTTATGCTGAATATGGTGTAACGGTAGCACAGAGGATTGTGAATCCTCCGGATTAAGTTCGACTCTTAATATTTAGCCTATGATACTTACAGCAAATTAATACTTAATACTTATGATAACTGTACTTAAGGTGAATTGCCGTGGTTGACGAGGACATGGTTGGTGATTGAAATACATTGCCACTTTGGCTATGACTGAATACTAGTTATACTGATCATAGTCTAACTCTCGGGAAAACTTTCCGATAGCCCATGCACCTAAGCACTAGTTTCCAAGACGAACTAACTTGGTGTTTTGCAAGCTAACAATAAACTTGATAGTCGTCGATCACATCGACTAGCGTTAGCGAGAAAACGCTAACTGACCTAAAGCAGGCTACTAGCTAGTCAAGTAAGAGTAGACAAGCTGTAGCGGGTATACTTAGGCTATACGTCAGAAAGTATACCGACAGTATCATGTTTTTGCCTGTTCGCCAAGTTGGTAAGGCACTGCACTCTGAATGCAGTATTCGGTGGTTCGAACCCATCACGGGCAATTTGTCTTCCTGATAGTTGGGTCAAATCAGGTGACTAAACTGTTCCAAGAGAAGATGACAGTAGTTTGGTAGTTTATCGAAACTATTTGACTTCCAGATAATACAAAAAAATCGGAAAAATAAATTATAGATAAGAATTGGAATGAAGTCAGTGATGTTAAAACAATTAAAACACGAGGTAAAGTAGAATGATAGATTCATGTGTTCCAGGTCAGATGAATGTTACCGGAAGAATGATGCATAATAGAGTAGGAGGCAATCAAGAGCATACTGAGCCATTTACTGCTGCACTTGCGATAATATTATGCTCAATGTGTACTGGGCTCAATTGGCTGATTGCATTTCTAATTGTTATTGGAGTTATTAACCCTATAGATGGTAGTGTAATTGATAGTGTCACTTTAATACTACTTTCAATTGTATCAGGATTGCTTTCATTTATTTCTTTATGTCTAATAATGGCATCTGCAAGAATAATTGATTTATGATTAAACTAATGGTATGTGGAAGTCGAGCAATTGTTGATAAAGATACGAACTGCAATAAAATGCTATGTAAAACTGCTGCCATTATGGCTTCGGAGGTTTGAATCCTCCCGACTCCGCTAAAAATAAAAGCACCTAGTTTACACACTAGGTGCTTTTTTATTATATCTTGCGATATAAAATCAAAAATAAAAACATGTAAAATTATAGTAGACTATACAGAGGAATAGGACAACTAATATGGAAACACGAGACATGAATGCAAATAAATTGCAGACAGAAGAGCAGAAGATTCACTGGCTTGAGAATGAAATTAAGAATATAGAGTATATCCTTTCTTCTGACTGCATTAACAGAAACAATATGTTGTGTCATCTTCAAATGTACAGAGAGCTTCTTGCTATAAAACGAGAACTCAAAAATGAAATGCATTGGCACAAGTATACAAACTGCAGTGACGCACCGAACGTTAATGAGCATCAGAAGGAAACGTTCTTGTGCAAGGTACAAAGATTCGCGAAAGATACTGAAGAACCTATAGGCGCACCTAGTTATCAAGTATGTGTATGTGATGACAATGGAAGTTTCTTTGGTATGCAAGGCAGTAGTGATTTATGCTGGGCTGAGGTTGTTGCATGGACTGACATCGTGCCTACTACTATTGGAGAACACTTCTATTTCTGCACTTGAAGTAGCAACTGCATTAGCTGTGATAATGCCTGGAAAGTGAGAAGATCACCACCAAGAGCCAATAAATCACAAATAATGCTTAAATCGTTTACAATTTTGCAAAAATTTATTAAATTATATACATCAGATTTAAACAGCAATAAACATTAAAAATCTAGAGGAGATGCTATATGTCTTTTACTTCCGCACTTACAAATACACTTTCTAACGCAGTTCAGCTTACTGAAAATGGTGCAGTTGGCTACGTAACAACTGGTAAGAACATCGTTGATATGTTCTTCAAGATCTCGTCTTATCGTAATATGCCGGAATCGGCTATTAAGGCAGACTTTGCTAAAGTGTATGCGGAAAATCCTAACCTTGCAGTTAAGTTTGCATTCTATGTAGGTGATATTCGTGAAGGCCTTGGCGAACGTCGTGCATTCAAGGCAATGATTGAATGGCTTTCTGCTGTCGAAAACTTCGACAAGTTGATTAAGTACATTCCTGAATACAACCGTTTTGATTCTATGTTCGTACTTCGCGGTACTGCATTGGAAAATCAGATGGTTAAAGCGATTAAGCAGCAGCTTGTTTCTGATAAGAATGCCGAACATCCTTCTTTGCTTGCAAAGTGGATGCCTTCAATCAACACTTCTTCTCCAAAGACTAAGGAACTTGGTCGTTGGTTTGCATCTCAACTTGGAATGACTGAACGTCAATACCGTAAGACTTTGTCTGGTATTCGTCAGAAGTTGGAACTTGTTGAAAGCAAGATGTGTGCAAATGAATGGAACTCTGTTAACTACGAACATGTTCCTTCTAAGGCTAACTTGATCTATAAGGACGCTTTCTTAAAGCACGATGAAACACGTCGTCGCGAGTTCTTGGAAAAGGTTCTTAAGGGAGAAGCTAAGATTAACTCTGGCGTTAACTTCCCTCATGATGTAGTTCATAAGTATGGTCGTTGCCCAATGCGCAAGGACGATGCAATTGAAGCTTTGTGGGCTAACTTGAAAAACACGTTGAATGATGCTTCTAGCAATATCATGGTTGTTCGTGATGGTTCTGGTTCTATGACTCGCACTATCTCTGGAACTTCTATTTCTGCACTTGAAGTAGCAACTGCATTGGCTGTCTACTTCTCTGAACGTCAGACTGGTGAATTCAAGAACAAGTTCATTACATTCTCTAGCCGTCCAAAATTTGTCGACTTGAGCAATTGTAAGACTTTGCAGGAAAAGCTTAGAGCATGCCATCCATACGACGAGTGCTCTAACACTGATATCGAAGCAACCTTCAACTTGGTGTTGAAAACTGCAGTTCAGAACAACTTGAAGCAGGAAGAAATTCCTACTTTGTTGATTGTGTCCGACATGGAATTCGATCACGCAACTACTATGAGTTGGAACGCTCATGAAAGCGAGTTCGTTACTTTGTTCAAGACAATTGAAACTAAGTTCAAGGCTCATGGTTACGAACTTCCTAAGTTGATCTTCTGGAACGTTATGAGTCGTACCGGTACAATTCCTATGAAGGAAAACGCAGCAGGTGTTGGCCTTGTCTCTGGTTTCTCCACTAACGTTATTAAAGCAGTCCTTTCTAACGAATTGGATCCTTACCAAGCAATCGTCAAGATCCTTGACAGTGAACGATATGCAAGTATCAAGCTTTAATTGAGAAACATTAAATGATGCATGGATTAAAAATCCATGCATTTGTCGTATACATATCTTGAAAAATTTATTATATTTAGTAAACAGAAAGGATTAACAAATGAAGTACAAAGAATTCAAAAAATGGTGTAATGAACGTGCAGCAGATAGTATGTGGGACATACTCACAGCAATGAAATGCATTGAAGTGATGCGCGTTGTAGACAAGTTTTGGTTTTGGAAGCGAGATAAAATCTGGCGAGAATATTATGAAGCTTTCATGTTGGCAACATTTGTTAAACCGACAAACAACTTGATCGAACAATACAAAAAGAGTAACGCAAATGAAACTACTGTATAATGGCATGGAAATTACATGCACGCCTGATGAATTCGAAGATTTGGTTATTCGTGGTTTATTGCCAGGTCGAGAAAAACTCAGCAATATAAATGATAAATTGATTAATCCGTTTTGGGATCATTTACCTAAAGAACTAAATCAACCAACTATTACATGTCAATCTGTTGAAACAGACGATCAATATAAGTCAGTTTGTACGTCGAATGTTTCTATTTCTCAAGAACAATTAAACAAGCTTAACGCAATAGTAAATAAAGATGAGCAATCAACCTAAATTTCCTATCTCTGATGAAGAAATGAAAGTACTTTTAGAAAAGTACCCATTCTTGAAACATCGTTATTATTGGAAACCAGTACCAGAAGATGTTAACAAGACTGATGCAGAAAACATTGAAAACAATTGGTACAAGTATTGGGACGGTTCTGGTTGGGAAGACTTATGGAAGAATCGTTATTTGCCTCGTTTGTTTAAGGCATATAATTCTTGGACAAAAAAAGATAAATCACAATTTCACTTTTCTCAAGTTAAAGAAAAGTTTGGTAAATTACGTATTTACACTTCATTCAGCACTAAAGAGCGTTTAGAAAGTATTGCTGAAGCACTTTCTGGATGGATTTGCGCACGTTGTGGTAAAGAACCTCGTGACCAATATGGACATAGAGTTATTTGGACTACTGATGGTTGGATTACACATCTGTGTGAAGAATGTGCTAAGAAAGAATTACGTGATAATGGCGTTTCTGAAGACGATTTGCTAGACGAACTTGCTAAAATGAAAACTACTCAAGTTAAACCAGATGGCTTTATTCAATTTAGCCATGAAGGTGAAATTCGTACTACTTATAAAGACACACCAGATGGCTGGTATGAAGTCGATAAGGTAACAACAATTCAAAGGAAATAACATGGCAAAGTTTAACTTTTTCGTCCAAGCAGAAAGATTATTGAATGAAGCTCTTAAGTATTATCCTGATAATGAAATTCTGATGATTATTATTAAGAAAGATTCTGTTATCGTATTTACTGATACAATGCAGCAAAGGGACTAATATGAATTGTTATTTGATTACAATCAGAGTTGCATACAGTTTATCTAGCAACACTTATTACACTAAGATTTTCAACACTGATAAGACTGGTGTAGAACTAGGTAACGAACTTAAGCTTATCGTTCATGATATTCTTGTAGAACATGGCGATACTGCTTTTGAAAATTCAACTTCTATACTTTTATTCGAGAAACTATGAAAAAGCTAATTATTTTAAGAGGTATTCCTGGTTCAGGAAAAACAACTCATGCACGTGAGTTAATGCAGTATTACATCAAGGAAAACAAGACTGTTACTCATTTCGAAGCAGATATGTTTTTCACAAAGCCAGATGGCACATACGATTGGAAGCCTAGTTTGATTGGTGTTGCTCATAAGTGGTGTCAAGATAAAGTTCGTAATGCTTTGAATACAAACGATGTTGTTATTGTTGCAAATACAAGCTTAACAAGAGCAGAAGTTGATACTTATGTCGAAATTGGTAAAGCTGCAGGCGCAGACATTGCTATTCAAAGACTTACAGGCAATTATCAAAACGTTCATAAAGTGCCTGACGAAACTTTACAAAAGATGAAAGAAAAATTACAAGACTATCCAGGCGAAATCATAGTGTGATTTTGTATACGTATGGTTTTATATAACTATTTGAGTTATTATGTGAAGCAATATATGTAGTGTTCGGCTTGTTATGCAGTTTCGGAGTTGGATATTACTTAGGCGGTGAAGCTGCGCTAATATTCAAGCGAGCCAAAATAAATATAACATGAAAAATCGTTTCTTTAATATCTTAATACCAGGCGTATTTTTACCGATGTGTCTTGGTACCGTTTATAATTTCTCTCAATATTCAGCCAATATCATGCAATGCTTTGACATTACAAAGTTTGCAGCAGATATTGGTTTTACTCTTATCATATTCTGTCTAGGATTTGGCGCTGCTATCTTTGGAAGACAAGTAGAATTAAATCCTAAGAAAATGGCAATAGTAGCATCTATCTTGTTTGTATTAGGTGTTCTTGGTTTGAGTTTGTCTACTGCAACTCAAGTCTTGCCACTTTATTATCTGTCTTGCGCTATTATGGGTACAGGAACAGGTATTGGCTATGTTTCACCGATTAAACAATTGATGTCTGCTTATGAAGATCATAAGGGAATGGCTAGTGGTTTAGCTATTTCTGGATTCGGTCTTGGTAAGTTCGTTGCTGCTCCGATTTACGAATATTTGTTAGCAAATTGTTCTTTACCTGTTACATTCTTGTTAATAGGTTGTTTATTCGCAGTTATTTTAGTGTTATCAAACTGTTTATTCAAGCCAGATCCGCGCTACGTTTCAACTATATATACTGCTATTCCTATCAAGAATTTGCTTAAAAATAAATTATTGACAATGAGTTACATTTCAGTTTGGTTGATGTTCTGCATTAACATTTCTTGTGGCCTTGCTATTATTTCACAGGAAAAAGGATTGTTGCTTGGTCTTGGATTTACCGATATTGCTTTAATTCTTTCTATTACTGCAATTATGAACATTCTTGGTAGATTCGGATTTTCTACTTTGTCTGATTACAAAGGAAGAAAAGCTGTTTATCATTTCATTTGCTCATTCGGAATTTTAGCAGCATTATTCTGCTTTACGGGAAATCCTGTTTTATCACTAATTGGTATCTTCCTTTGTGAACTTGCATACGGTGGTAATTTTTCGACTTTGCCATCTTTATTGAGTAAATACTTTGGAGATTCTTCGGTTTCAACTGTTCATGCTATAACACTTACAGGATGGGGATGCGCAGGCATTTTCTCGATTCTGTTAGCAAATTTCTTTACAACAAGCACATTATTTATCATTCTTGGTATTCTTTACTTGATTGGATTTGTAATGATGGAAGTATTTTTGAAGCAGAGGTAAGTATGTATAAGTTGAGTTTTGATTTTCCTTATGGTGTTACATATTTGAAATCAGTGTATCTCGATGATAGAATTTCTTGTACGATTGAAATTCCTGAATTCACGTCTGATATAAACAAAGCCAAAAAATTTGAAAATAAGATGGATGCAGAAAATGCAGGTCGATTTTTTGGTGGAAAATATGGCTATAAAGTCATAGAAAATTAACATTTTATCACATTTTTTAAACAAAACTACTGCTTTTAGCAGTAGTTTTTGTAATATAAATAACTTATGTGAATTTATTAAAAGGTGTGATTTATGTCAATTAATGAAACATTAGCAAATACTTTCGATATTGAACTATCTGAACAACAGGTAGAAGATACATCGTCACGTATAAATGAAATTAAAACAGGTATAGCTGAACAAAAGTATACCCTTGAAGATAAAGAATATATTAGAGCAGAATTGCAATCTTTGATTGAAATCAATAGATCAGTTCTTGAAACACTCAGCGAACAATGTAAATTGGGTGCTCCTCCAAGAATGTATGAAGTATTTGCAACTTTATCTAATACAGTTTCTACAAACTTGATGTCTTTGGCTAAACTTGACCAGACTATTACTGATTATCAAGTTAAAGAATCTGATGAGAATTTGCGTAAAGAAGCAATAGCAGAACGCAAGAATGCGTTAATTTCGAAAGCAAATAACGGAAATGTACCAGCATTAACGCAAATAAATAACACATACAATTTTACTTCTAATGAAATGCTGAACATGCTTAAATCGCTGGATTTGAAGAATGAAGAAGTTACTGCAGAAGAAGATTTACCAAAATTTGATTTACGTTAATATGAAATTTTCAAGTTATTACAAAATGTTGCACCGAGATGAATTCTTTGACGGATTCTTCTCGAAAGAAAAGGCAAAACTGTCTGAAAATTGTATTGCACATGCTGAAGAATTGTATAAAGATACACTAGAAATGCTTTGCGAATATATATTAACAGAGAATAAGTTTGCATTGGGTATTATGCTAACAAAGCAGAATTCTAAAATTGCTAAGCGATTCTTTGATTACTTAACAAATTCAGACACAATTCACATGAATAAGAATGCAATTTTAGAACGCATTGATAATTTTTTCGAAGAGGTTAAACTAGATGAAAACTATAGACGAATACTTAAGTGAAAATGTTAAACCAGTGAACTTTGATAAAGTTCTCAATGTTGGTAAAATTAACATTTTTGAAGCCGAAGATCCTATGGCTGCTGACCCACTGGGTGGTGATATGGGTGGTGATATGGGTGGTGATATGGGAGGCGATCCTATGGGAGGTCCTCCAATGAGCGGTCCAAGTGGAGATGATGCAGGCTTTGATAACGCAGAAACAAATGACGATGATGAAGAAGAATCTGTTGAAGACAAGAAATTGAAAGAATTAGATTTGGAAGGTCATGAAGACGATCCTGACGCAACTAGCGGAATTAAAGATATTGACAATGCTACACTTCCTGCAAAACCAGCTGCTGAATCCATTTATGACTTTAATTCACTATTCAAATCAATTGCAGCAGTTCGTTCTACTGCATCTGAAGAAGAATTAAAGGGATTTGATCAGATTGAAAAAGCTCTTACATTGATTGGAAATGGTAAGAAATTGAAGATGGAAGATGTTGCTTTCGATGATCCTGAAAGCGCAATGGAATTGATTAACAAAGTTGAAGAACCTTTGGATATTAAGTTGAAAAACTACATTGACTTGAAGATTAAGCAACCAATTATTCTTTACCGTGACCAGAATAAGGCTGATATTGCTGCTAAGGCTGCTGAAAATGATAAGGCACGTGATGCAATTGATGCTTTAAACAAAAATACTACAGAAACAGAAGAAGATAAAAAATAATTTATGAAGTTAGCAGTAAATGATTTTTACAACTATAGACCTGCATCGCAATGGGCATTTGATGTAGCATTTTCTGACGTCTGCTTATTGTCAAACAAGTCAAAAATAAATGGCGTTTATCAGCCTATGGCTACAGGTGTATTAACTGACGAAGATTTACTGCGTATTAGACAATCAGTAGTAGCTGTAACTCAACCAAAGTTCTCTATTACTCCTAATATCAAGAACTATGGTCATTTCGATTTTCCAATTCCGATTTACGATACTAACGATATTAGATTGACAGTAACGTTTGAAGATACAGATGATTGTCTAATTTCCTTCAAATTATTAGCAGCTTTAAGCGGAAATTTAGTCACACCTAAAGAAATACCTGTATGGACTAACGTTCATGCAGGTATCTTCATTCGTTTATACGAATACGATACTTACAATTTGGATTTAACACGTCCTAACACTAAATCTGCGCAAAGAGCAAACTATAATACAACTGCAGTTAAATATTACTACTGCAAGTTAATTGAAAATACTGAACCAAATTACAATAGAAATAGCGAAAGTCCTTCTGCTGCTACTTTGAAATTGACTTTTTTGTCAGTTCCAGTGTTAACTTACACAGTTGATACAAGTGCAGTTACAGCAACTGAACCAAGTGTAGTAAATGTTACAGAATTACTTGAAAAATTCTGGGAAAATTCTAAGAATCTTGTTAAGTCACTTGATAAATTTATTGAAAGTGCATCAAATGATGCTTATAAACGCTTTAAGAATAGTAATTTTGCAGAGTTAGCAACACAATATAACGAATGGGCAAAACAAAAAGGTGAAAAGTACATGACACCTACATTGGCAACAATTGGCGAATGGGTGCGTAGTGCAAAACCTCTTGCTCAAGATGGTAAAGAATTCTTTACAGATCAAGCTCAGCATGTTTGTGCAGCTGGCGTTTCTTGGTCTTATGC
>Ga0255342_1003209_pt1 | contig 18673 bp, 18 predicted proteins | sample wastewater_treat_3_FD_192416 | JGI IMG/M metagenome (GOLD analysis project Ga0255342, IMG submission 192416) | Wastewater microbial communities from Lulu Island WWTP, Vancouver, Canada - plant14 | ecosystem: Engineered > WWTP > Wastewater > Unclassified | place: Canada: Vancouver, British...
TTTTTCAATATCGCAGGCAGGTTCTTTCTTTTATAAGATTTTTGAAAGAGAAAGGAGCTACAGTTTTATTTTCATCAGAAAATAGTGCTGAGGCTCCTGATGAGGATCTGCAATTTTTAAGCGATGGTATTATCTGTCTTGATAATTCTGTTGGCTTCCGCAGGGTTTGCGTTACAAAATTCAGAGGTTCTAATTTTCTTTCAGGCTGGCATTCCATGAGAATTACAAATCATGGGGTGAGAATTGCTCCACGGCTTATACCTGAAGAGCATATGAAATCCTTTTCTCCTGAGATAATTGGTTCTGGTATACCAGAACTTGATGAACAACTCAATGGCGGCCTTGAGCGAGGGACAACAACCATTATTTCCGGACCAACAGGTGTGGGCAAAACCACTCTTGGGCTTCAGTTTATGAAAGAGGCTGCAGGCAGAGGGGAGCGTTCCGTCGTTTTCACCTTTGAGGAAGAACCAGAGATTATGCTTCGCAGAGCTGAGTCTGTCCATATTTCTGCAAAGGCAATGATTGACAAAGGAACTCTTGAGATAATGAAAATTGAACCTCTCAAAATAACAGCTGATGAGTTTGCATTACTTGTGAGGGAACAGGTAGAAAAGTATAAGACAAGGATTGTGATGCTTGATAGTGTTTCTGGCTATTCTCTTACTGTGCAGGGAGAAAATATGGCAGCGCAACTTCATGCCCTTTGCAAATATCTTCAGAATATGGGTGTTGCCACTTTGCTTGCAACAGAGACCAATAGCATTGTTGGTGATTTTGTAGTGACAGACGTTGGTTTTAGCTATCTGGGTGATAATATTATATTTTTGCGTTATATAGAAATAGAGGGTCAGCTTCGTAAAGCAATAGGTGTGCTTAAAAAGAGGCTGAGCGATTTTGAAAAAAATTTGAGGGAATTTGAGATTTCAAAATACGGTATAAAGGTTGGAAAGCCCCTTTCGAATTTGAGAGGGATTCTAACAGGGACGCCAACCTTTGACGAATCTCACAAGGTATAATCTTGTGAGTCATGTTTTAAAAATTTTTATAGCAGGCAAGAATAAAATGAATAATAAAATGCTTGCTGACTTTATAACAAAATCTGGCTTTGAAACACAACTTGTTGACTTGGACAGTGAGTTGTCCAGATCTGAAATTCAAGATGGGCTTCTGTTGATTGACATAGGTGGCTTCAGTCAGGATATATGGGATGTCATTTCTCTGTGTAAAGCAACTGGTGTTTCTGTAGTACTTTGTATACCTCAGGGGAATAGCTCTTTAAAAAAACAGAGCTTTGAAAGTGGGGTCCTGGCTGTTTTGGAAAAACCAATTAAAACAGCAGAGCTTATGGCTATTATAAAATCTGTGAGAGCGTAAATGTTTATGGATTCTCTTTGGATTATGATGGCAGATGCAAGGAATAGAGAGCTTATAGGTGAACTTTTGTCTACCCGTTATAATGTTTATTTTCCTGAAGAAGGCGAGATCTCCAATAAAGAAATTTCTCTGTGTATAATCGATGGCTATAATATCACTAAGAATTATGAAGCGATTGCCAATCTAAGAGAGATGAATAAGGACGTTCATCTCCCTTTACTTCTTGTTACGAGTAAAGAAGAAGTAGGCTTTCTTACAAATAATTTATGGAAGATTATAGATGATATTTTATATATCCCGGCATCAAAAGCGGAGGTCTTTGCAAGGGTTGAGGTTTTGCTTCGAGTTAGACGTCTTTCTATGGAGGTGCTCAGATTAAAAAATTTACAACTCAGTGATACCAGAAAAAAACTTCAGCTTACTGAAGAGAAGTTCAAACTTTTGGCTGATAATGCTCAAGATATAATTTATAGATATGAGCTTTATCCGGAGGAGATTTTTTCTTACATAAGCCCTTCTGTTGAAAGGATTACTGGCTATTCCCCTGAAGATTTTTATAAAGATTATAATTTACGAATGACTATAGTCAAAGAAGAGGATAGAGATTTACTTAGCTATAAGTCTTGTGATGATATAAAAAAGCCTGTAATTCTTAGAATGATTAAGAAAAATGGAGATGTTATTTATACTGAGCATCACAATTCCCCTGTTTATGATAGAGATGGCAGGCTTATTGCTATGGAGGGCATTATAAGAGATGCCACTGAAAGAGAAGAGTTTTTGAAAAAAATTCAGCATGATCTTGAAGAGAAAAAAGTTCTCATAAGAGAATTATATCATAGAACAAAAAATAATATGAATGTAATCATATCTTTGCTGAATTTAAAAGCAGAATCATTTGAAAGTGATGTAATTCAAAGTTTTGTCCAGGATATGAGCCTTAAGATTTATTCAATAGCAATGGTGCATGAAAAGTTATATCAGTCCCAGGATTTGACAAATATCTCCTTTGATGAGTATATAAGGGATCTATCAACATCTCTGGCTGAATGTTTTGATATGAGTGATAGAGGAATTGTTTTAAAATTTGATCTGGATCCGGTAAATATTTCTTTTGATATAGCAGCCCCCTGCGGGCTTGTTATCAATGAAATTATATCTAATGCTTTTAAGCATGCCTTTACAGGAAGAGACTCTGGAGAGATATTTTTTTCTTTGAAAGATATTAAAGATGGATATTTAAAATTAGAAATTAGTGATAATGGTATTGGAATGCCAGAGGATTTAAATTCAAGGATGTATGAAAATATTGGCCTACAGACTATAAAAGCCATTATTGAAAATCAACTTGCCGGGAAAATGAATATTATATCAGAGCAAGGAACAAAATTTATTTTTATTTTTTCAAAAAATGTATATAAGTCAAGGATATGAAGATTCAAAATATAATGATAGTTGAAGATGAGGCTATCCTTGCTATGGATCTTCAACACTTTTTAAAGAGAGAGGGCTACAACGTAGAAGGAGTATTTGCAGATGGCAATAGGGCCCTTGATTTTTTTGTTAGTAGTGGAAATCTTGATCTGGTAATTACTGATATTTATTTAAGTGGTGAGCTTGATGGCATAGAAATGGCAAAGGTGATTATGAGGAGAAGTAATGTCCCAGTTATATTCATAACAGGCTATAGAGACTTTTTAACTATATCAAAACTAACAGAGATAAATCCTGCTGCTATAATTTTTAAACCCATACATAATCATGACATTATTCGTCATATTCATAATCTCTCGGTATCTCTTTAGTAATTTACTTTTCAACAGCACATAAATATTTTTTTCTTGTTTTTTTTTAATAAGCAATAAGACTTCTCTTCCAGAGTTATAAGATAAAGGCAATAGATTTTTTATGAGAATAATACATACAGATATTATTAAGAGAGAAGCCAAGAGGCTTATTTATGACTGTAGCTTTTTTGTCCCTCCTGAGATAAAAGAGATTTATAGCATGATGCTTACGGAGGAGGATGCGCCTCTTGCGCGGCAGAGTCTTTCTATAATTCTGGAGAATGGAGAAATTGCCTCAAGGGAAGAAATACCTTTATGTCAGGACTGTGGATCTGTTATTTTTTTTCTTGAGATAGGTCAGGATGTTCATATTGAAGGTTCTTCTCTTTATGATGCTTTGAATGAGGCTGTTGCCTGTGCCTATCAGAAGCATTATTTACGCAAATCCATAGTGTCAGATCCTTTGCGAAGAGTTAATACAGGAACAAATACTCCTTCTTTTATCCATATTGACATAGTTGATGGTGATAAAATATCTCTTCATGTCCTCTTAAAAGGAGGTGGCTCAGAAAACGCAAGTGCACTTAGAATGTTTCGGCCTACTGATTCTATTGACTCTATAATCTCTTTTATTGAAGAGGTTATTGTAAAAGCAGGCCCCAATCCATGTCCCCCAATTTTTCTTGGTATTGGTATAGGAGGCACAGCTGATGTAGCAATGGTAAATTCCAAGAAGGCATTGCTAAGGCCTATTGATGCTCCCCACTGCGATCCCTTTTATGCAGAGCTTGAGGAGAGAATAAAGGTTACTTTAAACAAGACAGGAGTTGGCCCTCTTGGCTTTGGCGGTAAAAATACTGTTGCAGCTGTTTTTATAAAAGAGGCACCAACTCATATTGCCTCTCTGCCGGTGGCTCTTAATCTTAACTGTCATTCCTTTAGAAAGGGGGGAATTGTTATTTAATGGAATGGATAAAGATACAAACTCCTATTGATGATGAGACAATCTCCTCTCTTAAAAAAGGAGATCTTTGCCTTATATCTGGAAGAATAATTACGGCAAGGGATAAAGCCCACGAAAGAATAGAGGATTTTTTAAAAGAAGGAAAAGCTCTGCCTTTTGATCTTAAGGGGGAGCTCATTTATTATGTTGGACCTACTCCTCCAAAGGAAGGTATGGTAATAGGTTCTGCAGGGCCCACCACATCTTCACGCATGGATCCTTTTTCTGAGATAATGCTTTCCCTTGGCATTAAGGCTATGATGGGGAAGGGAAGGCGGGATGAGACTACAAAAAAACTCCTTGTAAAATATAAGGCTATCTATTTTGCTACCTTCGGAGGGGCTGGAGCCTATTTAAGCAAGAGGATTAAATCTTCCAGAATAATCGCCTTTGACGATCTTGGACCTGAGGCTGTTTATGAACTTTTGGTTGATGATTTCCCAGCAGTTGTTGCAATAGATAGTAAAGGTGATGATATTTATGAAGTTAAATTTTGACAGCACTTATAGCTTTGAGGATTTTAAAAAAGAAATAACCAATAAGCTTAGCTCAAGGAATAAAAGAAGCATTGATTTTCCTGATTTTAGAAAATCAGCAGTGCTGATGCTTTTTTTGGAAAAGAATAATTCCCCCCATGTTGTTCTTACTGTTCGTAGCGACAAGGTTTCTACTCATAAGGGTCAGGTAGCTTTTCCTGGAGGTAGCCACGATGAAGATGATAAAGATTTTCTGGAAACAGCTTTGCGGGAGACCTATGAGGAGATTGGACTTCACCAATCCCTTATTGAGATTTTAGGAGAATATGATGAGTATATTTCCATCATGGGATTTCATGTTTATGTTTTTGTTGGTGCCCTAAAGGATATACCAGAGTATAATATCTGCGAAGATGAGATAGCCGAGCTTATAGAAGTGCCATTCTCTTTGTTTTATAATGAGGAATATACAAAAACAGAAAGAGTTCTCTATGATGGAAATGAATACGATGTTTATTACTATGATTATAATGGAATTACAATATGGGGTATGACTGCACGCATTCTTACTGATTTTTCAAGAAATGTATGCAAAAGCTGATCTTTCTTGTAATAATTTATTGACACTTGCATCTAACTGTTCTTATGTTTTTGATTGTATAATTTTAATTTAAAAAAATATCCGGAGAGACAGATGTATAAAATTTTTTCTCAGAGGAAGTTTCATCTCTTTTTGATTACTTTTTTTACTGGTTTATTTTTGGGTTTGAATTTTTCTCATATAGCCAGAGCGAATTCATCAGCTCAGAAGTATCTTGAATATTTTCATCAGGTATATCAGCTTATAGTAAGCGAGTATGTTGAAGAGCCAGACAACAAAACTATTTTCTTTGGTGCAATAAAAGGGATGATCTCTTCTCTCGGGGATCCTTTTACCAGAGTTCTTGATGAAGAGGCAAGCTCTCAGCTTCAGGAGATGACCACAGGAAAATTTGTGGGGATTGGTATTGAAATAGCTGTTCGTGATGGTGAGATAGTAGTTGTAGCTCCAATTGATAACTCTCCTGCAATGAAGGCAGGGATTGAGCCTGGAGATGTTATAACAAGGGTTAATAATGAAATTATAAAAGATAAAAATCTTGAGGATGTTTTAAAAAATATCAAAGGCCTTCCTGGCACAAAGGTTTCTATCACAATAAGGCGTGATGGCTTTGATGAGGAGATCACCTATGATATCGAAAGAGCTCCTATAAAAATAGAAAGCACAGAATTTGCAATAATAGATGATTATAAAACTGGATACCTGCAGATTAAAACCTTTGGCAATGATACAGCAAATGATGTGCGCAAGGCCATTGATTTCTTTAAATCAAAAAAGATTGATAAGCTCATTATAGATTTGCGTTTTAATCCTGGAGGATTGCTTAATGCTGCAGTGGATATTGCTGATTTTTTCCTTGATAAGGGCAAGGTAATAGTTTCTACAAAGGGGAGAGGTAGCAATGCCCAGGAGAATTTTTTCAAGGCTGTAAATCCTCAGGTCTATTCAGGGAAGATTGTTATTCTTGTAAACAAAGGAAGTGCCTCTGCTTCCGAAATTTTAAGTGGCGCCTTAAGGGATAATAACAGAGCTATTCTTGTGGGAGAAAAAACTTTTGGCAAAGGCTCTGTGCAAAAGACTTATTCTCTTGATAAGGATTTAAGTGTTGCCATAACTGTTGCAAAATACTATACCCCGTCAGGTGCTATGATTCATGGCAAGGGTATAGGTCCAGATAAAGAGGTGCCTTTTATAGATATTCCAGAATCAGAGAACGAGGATCTTAAAAAGCTCAGTAAAGAGAAGATATTGACTGACTTTGTTACTGTAAAAACTCAGTATAATGAGGCAACTAAAGTTGAATTCCATAAATTGCTTTCAAGCCGTAACATAAAGCTTTCTGACAGGACTGCTGATTTGATTTTAAAGAGAGAGATTAACAAATATCATAAATCTCTGCCATACGATCTGGAATTTGACAATCAATTACTCACTGCGTTGGAGATATTAAAATAAGCCGTGAAAGAAAAATCTATAATAGGACTTGGACTTGAAAGCTCCTGTGATGAAACATCTGCAGCAATTGTTGCAGATGGGAAGGTTATACTGGCAAATATAATAAACAGTCAGATTGACCTTCACAGTGACTACTCAGGAGTGGTGCCGGAGATTGCATCAAGAGCTCATCTTGAAAATATAAACATAATAATAGAAGAGGCCTTAAAAACAGCTGGGATCTCTTTTTATGATCTGGACTATGTTGCTGCCACAAACAGGCCAGGGCTTATTGGGTCCTTATTGATTGCTTTGCAAAGTGCAAAGGCTATATCCTTTACTTTGAATATACCTCTTGTTGCAATAAATCATCTGGAGGCTCATTTATATGCACCATTTCTTGAAGGAAATGAATTGAGCTTTCCTTTTATTGGCCTGCTTGTCTCTGGTGGCAACACTGCCTTGTATAAGGTTATAGCTCCAGGGCAGATGCAGTTGCTTGGGAAGACCGTTGACGATGCAGTGGGGGAGGCCTTTGATAAGGTATCAAAATATCTTGGATTGGGTTATCCAGGAGGTCCTGTCATTGAGAAAATTGCAGCCTCTGCCACTGAGAGAAAACTAATATTTCCAAAGATTTTGCCAGATCCCGGAGATAGACGCTTTTCTTATTCAGGTATAAAAACTGCTGTTATAAATTATCTCAAGAGCAATCCGCAATGCGATATCAGTGAGGTTGCCTATGCCTTTCAGGAAAGAGCTCTGGAAATTCTTGTCAGAAGGCTTTTTGATGCAGCAAGAGAACTTGGTATAAAGACATTGGTGGTAGCTGGTGGAGTTGCTGCAAATGGACGCTTAAGGGAAATGATTTTATCAGAGCTTAGGCCTGATGAGAGGGTTATGTTCCCCTCTCCTAAACTCTGCACAGATAATGGCGCTATGATTGCTGGTCTGGCTTATCATTATTTTATGTCAGGGAAATTTGATTCCCTCAATTGTGATGTTATGTCGAGAGTTTAATGGGGAAAGCATAAGAGCGATATGAATTTTGCAGAGGAAAAAACTCCCGCAGGCTTTACATTGAAGATAATGTATAGCAAGATGAAGTTCCTTGTTTTTAATAACAAGGGAGAATCGGTATTTGCTGATAAAGAAGGGAGAACACTGCTTCATCGAATGCCAAATATTGTATTTGTTGGGTCCACCTTTGAGATTGAAAGAGACTATGACAGGGAATTTTTTCTTCTCAAGGTGAGGAATAACCACATAGTGCTTCCTTATAGGGATATAGTTGAAAAGAAGCGAAAATTCATTTTTATAAATTATTTCTCAACAGTGGATTTAATACCTGCAATTATTACTCATATCAGGGGATATTCATCAATGCTTAAAAACATTGCCCCTAATATAGAGATTGATTATCTTATATATGATGAGACAATTACAGATATAGAGATTTCTGTTCTTGTAAGCAGATATAAGCCCTTTGAGTTGATAAATGCCTCAAAGAAAAAATCGGAAATTGCTGCACCAGAAACCAGGGAAATTCCAAAAGAGCTTGACCTTGTAAACATAAACACAATGTCTGATAATGCTCTATTCCTTGCATCTTTTCATCTCAAAAATATGGCTCTGTCAAATCTCAATCAGTTGCTTCTGGACTTTGAAATACCAGCCTTTGATGCTCAGTATATCATTCACAGAATCAATGATATCTTAGAGGGGAAAAGCGCAGAGGATTTAGTTATAAATAGATCAATGTTGATTGATTTAAAGAATTCCTTTGAATTTTATCTTGCTTTGATAGAGAGAGATGAAGACAAGATTAAAAATATTCTGTCCGCAGAGACTGATGCGAAAAAACTCGCCCCCTATAGAACTCTGATCTCCAAGGTAAGAGCAATGAATCCAGGAAAGGAAGGACAGCTTCTTTACACTGAATATGAGAATATGCTCATCGATAGAATTGAAGAATTAAAAAATTCTGCCAGAATTTAAAAAAAATTTTTTATTTCACCGCACACTTTTCGTTTTACCTTAAAGAAGGGACTTGCTAAGATGCCATTTAGCTTTGATTTTTAATCAGAGTAAATTTTTTATTTAGTGGGGGATTTTTTTGAAAAGAATAATTGCAATAATATTAATTTTATTTTTCTCCATACCTTCTTTTTCTTTTGATGGGCTCTACTTAGTTGCTTTCACAGATCCAGAGGGTATAAGGAAGAGGGAATCTTTACCAGAGGAGATAATGATACAGGAGATTAATTTATGTAAAGAAAGTTTTTACGGAGCCTTTTACGATATATCATCAATCCCCTTTGCAAAGGCCCTTATATCTGCAAAAAAAAGAGGAGTTGAGGTTTTGCTTGTTACAGATAGCGATAATTTTTCTGGAAAGGCAATAGAGATGATTGTCGAGGCAGGAATACCTGTTGTTACAGATGAAAGGACTGCTTTAATGCACAACAAGTTTGCAATTATTGATAAAGAGATTATATGGACAGGTTCAACAAATGTTACAGAAAATTGTTTTAAGCGTAATAACAATAATTCAATATTCATTAAGTCCCATGAACTGGCTGAGATATATAGAGCTGAATTTGAGGAGATGTTTATTCATGGAGTTTTTGGGAATAAAAAAGAGTATGGAGCTTTTGCCTCTGTCCGCAATAAGTATTATGTTCGACTTGGAGATATTAATATCAATGTGTATTTTTCTCCAGAAAACAACGTTGAGAGGATAATAGATGAAAGACTAAAAAAGGCTAAGAAATCAATAAGGTTTATGGCATTCTCTTTTACCTCTGATAAAATAGGCGAAACAATGATAGAGAAATATAAAAGTGGTGTTATTGTTGAGGGGGTTTTTGAAAAGAGAGGAACAAAGAGTGAACACTCAGAGTTTACCAAGATGTTAATTGAAGGGGTGCCAGTTGTTGCAGACGGCAATAAAAAGATTATGCACCATAAGGTTATAATAATTGATGATTATAGGGTTATAACAGGGTCTTTTAATTTTTCTGAGAATGCAGATAAGAAAAACGATGAAAATATCTTAATAATTGATGATGAGGCAGTAGCCAAAATATATTTGAAGGAATTTCAGAGAGTATACCAGAGGGGTAAAGATGGAAGAAAGCATGGAAGATAATTTTATGTATAAGCTCCCTATCCAAAAGTGTATTGAAGGGGTAAGTGTAAGGGAGCTTTCTGATGTGGAATTGCTTGCAATTATTATAGGCACAGGGACAAAGGAGAAGGATGTTATGGATCTCTCCGCATGGATTTTGAAAAAGTGGGGTGGGCTCAATCCAATCTCTAAACTGGGCCTTCGGGAGCTTGCTGGAGAAAAGGGTATTGGATTCACAAAAAGCGTGAGACTCCTTGCTGCATTTGAACTTGGAAGAAGAGCTATTTCAAAAATTCCATTTTGGGCATATCTGCCAACCCCTTTGCATGTATGGGAATATCTTCTTCCAGAAACAGCAGGTCTTCAAAGGGAGGAATTTCGGGTTTTGGTGCTAAACAGCAAAAATATGTTAATAAAAAAGACTCTTGTTTCAATGGGGACTATTACAGAGGCGATAGTTCATCCGAGGGAGGTCTTTAGAGATGCTATAAAAGAAGGGGGCTGTGGTATAATAGTTGTTCATAATCATCCTTCTGGTGTTACAGATCCATCCCCTCAGGATATTAACACTACAAAGAGACTTATTGAGGCAGGAAAGATTATCGGAATACCGCTTCTTGATCATATTATTGTGACAGATACGTCTTTTTTTAGCATGAAAGAAAATGGGATTATCCCATGAAAAATTAAAGAGCTGCTTGACAGGCTTTGCCTTTAATCTATATTAAATATTAAAGTCTAAGATTTTTGGAGAGGTTTTCTATGGCCTGTAAAGTGAGATCTTTTTTAATACTTTTAGTAGCTATTATTTTTTTTGATTTATCCTGGATAAACCTTTCGGGGGAGTCACTTTCTTATAAAGAATTGATCCAACCCGGAAAGTGGCTTAAGAATATATCTGTGCCCATTGATTATGAAGGAGAGAGCTCTTCTGCAAAGATTCAGATCTATTTTCCAAAGGATTATGAGTTTGGGAAATATTACAGAACGGTTATAGCTCTTCATCAATATGGAGAGAGAGAAAACGATTGGGAGACAAGCACCTCTATAGCCTCTATTGCTAATAAATATAATATGGTCATTGTGTGCCCTTCCATGGGTAGATCTCTTTATGAGACAAAATATTATCCAGAGACTTCTTATAAGTGGAATATTATTCCCGGTGGAAAATTTATAGGTGAGACACTCATCGCTTTTCTTCAGAATAATTTTAGACTTGCGACAAAAAGAGAAGGCACAGGGATTATGGGTGTAGCAGTAGGAGCCCATGGCGCTATTTTGGTTGCTACAAATTACAGCAATAAGTTTGGCGCTGCAGCAGGGATCTCAGGATTTTATGATCACTCTACCATGCAAAATAGCAGAATGGTTGAAAGCATCTATGGACCATACAAGAAGAACAGTCAGAGATGGGAGGATGAGGATAATCCACTTAAGATGGCTGAAAATCTTAAAAATGTTAAGGTTTATATATATCATGGCATAAAGGGTGATGCCTTTAATATAATGCAGTCTCAGCTTATGGCCATAAGATTAAAGCAATTGGAAAAAAAGGATCCTTCATACAGCGTTATATATAGAGAGGGCAAAACAAATGGTTATGGATGGCTTTACTGGAGAGCTCAGGTTGAGCCTGTGATGGAGTTTATGGACAGCAGTCTTAAATAGTTTATACTTTGCAATTGTATATAACAGAGTTAAACTCTGCTATATACAATCTTACCATTGCATAGGGTGTATTCTACAGAACCGTATAATTCCATTCCCATAAAGGGTGTGTTTTTGCATCTGGATTTTATGAAGTTTTTGTCTATGAGTATTTTTTTATCGGGATTGATTATTGTAATATCCCCATGAGCTCCTACAGCAATAGTTCCTCTATCAAGATTTAATATTGCAGCTGGATTACATGTTACCTTAGAAAAAGCATCGATATAAGAGAAATTATTGTTTCTAACAAGCTCTGTAATTATTAAAGGAACAGCTGTTTCAAGCCCAATTATTCCAAAAGGTGCATATTCCATTTCTTGCATTTTTTCACTTGGGGAATGAGGAGCATGATCTGTTGCAATACAATCAATTGTTCCATCTCTTAAACCCTCTATAATCCCTTTGCGATGTTCCTCAGTCCTCACTGGAGGATTCATCTTTGCCATTGACATCTTCTCTTCAATAATATCATCTGTTATAGAAAAGTAGTGCGGCGCTGTCTCGCATGTAATTTTTATTCCGTCTTTTTTTGCCCGCCTTATTAGCTCCACAGAACCAGCTGATGATATATGGCAAAAGTGCAATCTGCCACCTGTAAGCCTTGTAAGGAGAATATCTCTGCTAACCATAACCTCTTCTGCCTCACAGGGTATGCCCTTAAGGCCAAGTCGTGTGGAGTTAAGTCCTTCATTCATTAATCCTTCATCTGCAAGGAGTGTATCCTCTGCATGGGAAAGAATCGGGACATTAAACATTCTTGCATATTCAAGAGCCCTTCTCATTACAATTGAGCTCATCACTGGCCTGCCGTCATCTGTAAAGGCAACAGCTCCACCTTTGACCAGTTTTCCCATTTCTGAGATCTCTTCCCCTTTAGCGCCCTTGGTTATTGTTGCAGCAGGAAAAACGTTTATTGGACCCTTAGCAGCTTCCATTATTATAAATCGCACCAGTGCTTGGTTGTCAATAACTGGTTTTGTATTTGGCATGGTGCAAACAGATGTAAATCCACTCTTTGCAGCTATTTGTGATCCACCGATAATTGTTTCAACATCTTCTCTGCCAGGCTCTCTAAAGTGGACATGCATGTCTATGAGACCTGGAAGCACAAGGCAGCCTGTAGCATCAATTACAGTATCACCTTCCTTTGGATGTATATTATGATCGATTGTTGCAATAAAGCCGTCTTGTAAAACTAAATCTAATTTATCATCAAGCCCTGTAGCGGGATTAATAACTCTTCCGTTTTTAATCACGATTTTCATTTTGATATATCTCCTTCTTCATCCTGAAATGGTGCTCCCCCTGCCAGGAGATAAAAAACAGCCATTCGAACTGCTACTCCATTTGTAACCTGTTCATTGATTATTGAATTTGGATGATCTGCCACTGCATCGTCAATCTCAATTCCTCTGTTCATTGGTCCGGGGTGCATTATAATGACATCTGATTTACATTTTGAGAATCTCTCCTCGGTGAGGGCATAGAGAAGATTGTATTCACGGATTGATGGGAATAGAGAGCCCTTTTGCCTTTCTCTTTGAATTCTTAGCATATTGACGACATCTAATTCAGGCAATAATTCGTCTAAGTTATATGTCATATCAACTCCATATTGCTTGAATTCATCAGGCAGCAGAGTAGGTGGCCCACAAAGGGTTACCTTTGCTCCAAGTTTCTGGAATGCTATTAAATCAGATCTGGCAACCCTTGAATGCTTGATGTCTCCTATTATGCCAATGTGCAGTCCTGCAAGTGTCTCCCTTTTTTCGAGAATGGAGTATGTGTCAAGTAGAGCCTGAGTTGGATGTGCATGAAAACCATCTCCACCATTTATAACTGAGGCATCAATATTTTTAGATAAAAAATGCGGCGCTAAAGACGCCGCATGCCTCATAACAATATAATCTGCCTTCATGGCTTCAAGAGTCCGCACAGTATCAATAAGGGACTCACCCTTTACCACACTGGATGTCGTAACAGGGACATTTATTGTATTTGCAGAAAGCATCTTTGCTGCAAGTTCAAAGCTTAGCCTTGTCCTCGTTGATGGCTCATAAAAGAGTGTGCAGACAGTTTTACCTCGTAAAACTGGAACTGTTTTTATATCCCTTGTAAAGACATCCTTAAAGTATTTTGCAGTTTTGCAGATGAGTAAAATTTCATCTTTAGAAAGAGACTGAATATCAAGAAGATCTTTTCTGTTAAGTGCATTCATAATTTTATTAGCTCCGATATTTAAAAAATGTCAATGCTTTTTGAATAAAAATTATATTACCTCATCAATTTTTCCAGCTCACCTGAATTCTTTATGAGGATATTTATCTTTGTATTAAGTTTCTGAATTAGACTGTTTAACAAATCACCCATGCCTGCGATTGTTTCAATTTCGCGGACATGCTCTGCAATTTTATCTTTCATATATAATGAACGTGATTCTATGGTTTTTGCAAATTCACCTGATCTGCTAAAGTTTTCTATAATCTCTTCAGTGTCTGCCATATATTTTTCAACGTTAACCTTGACCTGATCTGTGAACTCAAAAAATGATTGATACTCTTTGACCTCGGATTTTGAATTTATTTCCCGTGGAATATTCTGCAATATTTTTTTCGCAGAGAAAACCTCATCTTCATATTTTTTGAGAATTTCTGTAATTTCTGTAAATCTTTTTTTTAGCTCCCTTGAGCTTGAAAGTGAATTTTCTGCCAGATTTCCAACTTCTTCTGCAACCACAGCAAAGCCTCTGCCATAGATTCCTGCCCGTGCAGCCTCAATTGAGGCGTTAAGTGAAAGTATGTTGGTTTTGTCAGAAATATCGTCAATGAGATCCACTGTTGAGTGAAGCAAGGGAATTTTATCTTTAATATTTTGAATAACATTTATAGCATGGTCAAGGTGGCCTATGGTTTGATCAATTGTTTCCCAGATTGCTGTTAATTCCTCTTCATCTGTATTGCTGTGATTGTTATTTAAATTTTCTATTTCAGGTATAATTTTATAGTTCTTAAGGTTTTGATATTGCTCAAAGTTTTCACTTATTTTTTGTGTGATTTGAACTCCTTCATTGATTTGACTTTGTATTGCCTCAACTACAGAGGAGAGTTTTCCCCATCCTTCAATAGCTGTTTTTACCAGGGAGTCAGAGATATCTGAGAGCTCGCTGCCAATATTGATGAGCTCAAAGATTAACTCCTTTTGTGTTTCAAAGGTTAGCCTTATATGCTCAACCATGAGTACCACTCTACCTATGAGCTCTTTGAATACAACGCTTGTAAACATTACAGGCACAACTATAGGAAGAGCTCCTTTTATTATTTTAAAGGCAGAGGGCGTATAATTTATAAAGACCCCCCACAATGTTATGATCTGAATTATAAGTATTGAGGCAAAGGCAGTGACAAGTCTTGCCTTGTAACTTTGTCTGAATTTTGTAAGCATGTAAATTGAAAAAGAAAGAACAATTATAAAGAATATAGAAAATAATCCCTGAGGGTATGAGTTGCTGAATGTTTTTGAGCTATCATAAATATTTAGCCACCATAGTTGAACTCCAAAGTATATAGCTACTGTTACTGCCATAGTATAATTTATAAGTCTATCAAAGGCTTGCTTGTCAGCAACATAGTCGTATGTAAAGGCCCTTGCAAGAGATAAAACATTTAGAGAAAATAGAAGATTAAAAATCAGCGGGAAGAATTTTTCCCCTACATCGATGTTGTAAATTGATTTGAGTATATAGATGGCAGCTGTTCCAATGCTTATGGCAGTGATCGCTGAGGCTGCAAAGAGCTTATACAAAAGGCCTCTGTCCTTTGTCCTCCAGAATTCTGCAGCCAGAATGTAAAGCATCATAAAAAACATAAAGCTTTGAATTGTATAAAGAACAGCAAGTCCGCCGTTGCTTTCCAGAAAATAAATAAGAGATGCAGGATTTCCTATAAACTCTTTATCCACATGTATCCTTTATAAATATAAAAAATTCCTATAATTATGACAGCTATTGAAAATACAATTTTTAGAATTCTTACAGGAAGATATTTGGAAATATAAGGGCCAATCTGACCACCTATTATAACTCCCGAGCCTGTAAAAATCCATAATTGCCATAGTATAAGGCCTGCTTGTAGATTGAGTATTGTGATAATCCAATCTGCAGTTGCCTCAATTAATATTGCTGTAGCATTGGCTCTTCTTGTATTTAGCTTAAGTCCCTTTTCCAGAAGTGGTTGCGAGAGTTCACATACACCTGTTCCAGTTGATGCTGAAAAAAAACCTCCCAGAGGAGGAATCCACATAAAGGGATAAATGTCTTCAACTGGTATATTTTCTTTTGTTCCAAAAGTATTTTGCACAGCATTTATAAATTGAGTAGTAGCAACGAATAATATAATAAAGCCCAGTATGAGTTTTAATAAATCTCCATTTATTACAATTAAGGCATGATTGCCGAGAACAACACCTGGTATTGTTAACATAACCATTGTGAAACCTATTGGAAGATCCACCATTTTATAGTAAATGTATCTTAAAGCACCGCTTGTCATCCCTACAGTTTCAGTTGCTATACCTGTGGCGACTGCATTTTGGATTGGTATATTAAGTAAGAGATTGTATATTGGTTGGAACAAAACTCCACCAGAAAAACCAGATGAATTTGCTAAAATTGCAACAACAATAGCAACAGGAAACATATACCAGTATTCAAAAGTCATTATTCACCTTCCTTGTATAGAGCTATATCTTGATATTGCTCCAGAGCATCGTCAATTTCTTTTTGTTCAATACCGGTGTTTATTGAATAGGTTTTATACATTCTTACAAAGGTTTCAAGTGCGGAAAGGTCCATAAGCATATTGTCCATTTCTTTTATAAGATCATCAGAGAGATTGATAATATTTTTAAAATCAGAAAGCCTCATCTTTTTTGTTTCAAGAACCTCTTCAGCCTTGTCTCCTGCTATAAGAGAGATTTTTTGGGAGGCTTCTTCTATTTTATGTCTATGCCGAGATATCTCCTGCCTTATTTGCATAATAAGATCCTGAAGATTTACATTCATTGTGTTTATGAGTTTTGCAATCTGACCAATTTCATCATTTGTCATTATAGGAACAGTGACTGTGAGGTCGCCATCTGCAATCTTTTTGGTCGCTTCCACAATGCCATCCATAGGAGCAACTATATCCTTGGTAAACATTAGAAAGGCTCCTATTATGCTTCCAAAAACAACAAGGAGTAGTAATATCATTCTGTTTCTTAAGTCATAAATTGGCTTTTCTATTGAGCCTGTCAATTCCCTTTCATTGATTCTTGATTTTGTATCTCTGGGAAGAGTTGAGTCTATATGAGCAATAAAGTTCTTTTTAATCTCGTCTCTTAGCCTGCCAGAGCTAAACTCAAATATAATCTCCGCACTTACTGATATGGATACAATTGAGATTAAAAGAAAGTATAGGGTAAGCTTTCTTTTTAGTCTTGAGGTTGCTTTTTTAGAATGGTTCATCTTTGTCCTACAGAAATTTTTATGAATTAAGGTATCCTTTGCTGGAGATATTATTTTATGGCAAAAGATTTTCCTGTCAAGTCCTTTTCAGTGTGTAATCTGCCAAAGCAGTATGTAGCTATTTAACTTTTTCTCCAGTGACTTTTGTAAGACCACCTTTCATTTTGTTCTCTAATAACTCCCATAAGTATAGCATAAACACCATACTCATTGTCAAGTGTATCCATAACTTTTGTTCGTCTTCTTGTCTCTCTAATTACTCTTTCTATTAAATTTGTGCTTCTAATGGTTTTCCTGTGCTTTTCATCAAAGGAAAAATACCTGAATAAATCTTCCTTATCAGCAAGAAGGCATTCAATAGAATTTCTTGCTATATCCCAGTATTCATCTTTTAAAACTTCAAGAAAACTTTCTGCTTCCAGCCTTGTTGGCATATTCCAAAGCCTCTGAAGTTTTGCTTTTAATTCATCCTTTATATTCTTCGGACATTTGTCCAAAATATTTTTCTGTTTATGAATCACACATCTTTGTATTTTTTTCGCTCCAAAATGTGCTCTGGCTGAACTGATAGGCCCTTTGGAACCATCAAGTGTGATCAATTCCACTGAATCAATATTAAGTCCTCTTCTTATCAAACTCTGCAAGGATTCATCAAAATTAAATTCACTTTCTGTGCCTAATGTAAAATGCAGCACTTCTTTGAAGCCATCTTCCTCTATACCTATAATTATCAGTGTTCCTATGCGTTTTTTACTGTTTTTCCTGACTCTTACATAAACCCCATCTGCCTGCAGATAATTATATTTCTTAGTAATTGGTCTATTTTTCCAGACCAAATACTCCTTGAGTAAATCTTTCGATATTTGGCTAACAGTGCTCTTGGATAAACCAGATATCCTCATACCTATTTTCTCAAAGGATCTTTTTACCTTCCGGGTAGATACTCCATTCACAAATAATTCTAAAGCAAGTTCTGCTAATTTCCCAGCTCTCCTTTTCGCTTTTTTTAAAATTTCTGGATGAAAACCACCGGCTCTATTCCTTGGAATTTTCATGTTCTCCAAAACCAAGGTATCTATAACTGCTTGCTTCAATATCCGATAACCATTCCTGTAATCAATCACTTCCTTTTTATCTGTAGCTCTAGGAAGTAATAATCCCTTCCTGTTGCTCATGAATTCTTCAAAAGACTCTTGCACATATCTTTCTAACACCTGATGAACTATAGCCTTTACTGGATCTTTATATTGATCTAATAGTTCCTCCAGCCTATAATACTTAGTTTTTTTATTGACTTCGGGTAATAATTCTTTAAATTGTTCTAAAAGCATCGCATCCTCCTGTCTCTTTTGTTTTGTATAATTACCAACTTTGACAGAATGCGATGCTTTTTTCAAACATCTTTTACACACTTAATTGGACTCTACCTAAAAAAAACATAGAACGTCAATTATTAATTGTTATTTTTTGTAACTTTTTTCAGTAATAAATATTTTTATTACTAAATATCTTTTTTTATTACAATAAAATTTAATTTAAGAGTTGTGTATTGAATATTTTTTGTCAAGAAAGATACATTTGACATTCCGATAATATTCATTATGATCCTTTAACACACAGAGAGTTTTGTTAAAACTCTCTGTGTGTTATCG
>Ga0255342_1003215_pt1 | contig 18659 bp, 13 predicted proteins | sample wastewater_treat_3_FD_192416 | JGI IMG/M metagenome (GOLD analysis project Ga0255342, IMG submission 192416) | Wastewater microbial communities from Lulu Island WWTP, Vancouver, Canada - plant14 | ecosystem: Engineered > WWTP > Wastewater > Unclassified | place: Canada: Vancouver, British...
TATAGGAACCAAGATCAAGGCCAGCTAAACGCCAGCGACTGCCTGTTTTCCTAGCAGTTTCTACGGTGTTTTTCTGAATCAGAACCTTGAGCTCCTTGCCTCGCTTGGCTATGCCATTGATCGGAATCCCGGTGCCGTCAGCCTGTCCTTCACCAAGTTCATCCGGTGAAATAGCAAAGGACAGCGATTTTCCCACCTTCTGCACACAACGCCAGATGGTGGAACGGGAAAAAGATGTGCCAAAGATACGAGTGAAAACCTCACTGACACGGAAAGAAGTCAGGGAACCACAAAGAGCCAATTGATGTTCAGTTAACTCAGATAAACGCGCATAAGGAAGCAGATCCAACAAAGATCTGACAATATATCTTTTATGGCCGCACTTTTTGCATTGAATCTGCATTTGTGGAATTAATACCACGCCCAAACTCGTTACCAACTTGGCTGACACTGATTTGCTTTCACGGGTTTTCCAGCGGAAAGAATGCTCGCCGCACTTGGAACAGTGAGAAAACTTTTTTCCTTCTACAGAGCAATCAACAGCCATATTCCCAAGTAACCGATCAGCAAATTGCCGGAGAACCGTGGCGATAAAAGCAGACAGCAACGGCGAAATCATTTGTTTGAAAGCAGAAATCAGGCTGTCAAGCTTGCAATCAGAAAGTTCCAAATTATAGTTAAATGATATCTCAATTTTCACAAGAGCTTGCTCCTTCTTTTATCAAGTTTTGGTTTAACTAATAAAAGACAAGCTCTTGTGTTTTTTTCAAGTCATTGAAGACTTTTTATGCTCAGGTCCCAACTTTGAGACGCCAGCAAAAAGTGAAAAAAATTGTCAACTATTATCAAATATTTTCAACCCCGATATAAACCGCCCTTGCTGGGTGTTCCTGGCCAGGCGGTCATCTGTGGAAACTCTACGCCACTATATGACTGCTTCCCCCGCCCCGGCTGGGCGTTTGCCTGTTGGAGTACCTTATCCAGGGGGCGGCTGTCGCTCTGCCTGTCCCCTGTCTGCCCGTTGCGGCTTGCCTGGCGTGGTTTTTCCTGCCCCTGCCAGGAAACGCCATTTAGCCCCGTTTCTGTGCGTTTAGCTTCCTGCCCTGGTTATAACGCCGCCATTTTCGGCCTGGTTACGACAGCGCAATTTTGCGCCATCATTTGAACGGGCTGGCTTTGACACTTTGATTTAAAAAAGAAAGTGTGTGTTTTGGCGTGATTTCGTTGTGACGTCGCTTCCAATTTGAAAAGTGTTTGGTAGTACCTTTTGCTTTCCAGGGACGGCCTGGCGTTCCCTTTCCCTTATAGTGCGTTGTTCTTCCTGCCTGTCAGCGTTGCTATATCGGCATCGCTTACGCCCTGTTCCCGAAATGCGTTAAACCTTGCGTCATATTCAAACGGAATCTTTGCCCCTGTTTGCCCGTTCCTGTTTTTCAATATACATAACTCCACCTTGCGCGGGATTGCCTGTTTTGCTGTATCTACGTTAAAATCGCTACCTTTCACCCCTACCCCCTCTAATTGTAGGGCTAATAATACATCGCTTGAATACTCAATAGCCCCGCTTTCCTTGAAAGCCGCCATGTTTGCCACTGTGCTATAATTGTCCCGGTTAAAGCTGGATATTGCTATAACAGGCGTTTTATAGTCCCTGGATATTCGTTTCAATTCCGTTACTGCCCGGTCTGCGTTTTGTTTGTCGGTTGCCCTGGGGTCTGCTGGGGCTAATATCTGCAAGTAATCGACCAGGATAATAGGGGCTTTTCCAGCGTGGGCGGCTGTGTATTTGTGTACTGTTTCCCTTATCTGTTCTACCCCTATATCGCCCTGTCCCTCAATAATAACGATGTTCCCGGCAAATGTCCCGTATTCGTCAAAAGCCGCTTTTATTAACGCCTTTTCGGTTTCGCTGTAATTCAGATAACGCCCCCCCGCCGTTATTCCCCGCATCGTCTTTTTTTCTCTTTCCTGGCTGGCCAGGCTGTCAGTTATACGGCTGATAGATTTAGCCATCAATTCAAACGCCGCCATTTCCAGGGAAAAAACCAAACAGCCCCGCCCCGTTTCCCTGGCTATCTGATCTACAATTTGCAGGCCGAATGTCGTTTTGCCTAACGATGAAATAGCCCCGATTATATACAGGCCAGGCCACAAGCCGCCCTCTAATTTGCGGTCAAGCTGGTTAAAGCCTGTCGGGGTTGCCTGTTTGTTTATGCTGTTGCGTATTTCGTCAGCAAATGCCGCCAGCCGTCCCGCGCCTGTCTGTTCGTTAAATTCCTGCCGCTGTGCTTCGTTTGCCTTTTCCTGTGCTTCCTGTGCCTTTGCCTTTTCCGCTTCTATGATTTTGGGCGTTGAAGCTATCCAGGATTGAAGCAATCCAGGCCGTTTTAATCCATCGTTGGCATCGTGTACCCCGTCCGGCAATTCCTGGGTAAATACTGCCAGCTTTTCATCGTTCAGCCAGTTCCACATTTTCCAGGCTTTATCTGCCCCCGCGCCGTTTTCGTCCCGGTCAGGAACAATTATAAAATACTTCGCCGTTACTTTGTCCCCGGCCTTTTTCAGCGCGTCCAGCATTTGCGACGGTTCGTTACATCCGACCGCCGCGCCGCCAGCCTGTTCTATGCTGATTGCGTCTAATTGCCCCTCGGTAATATAGACAATTTCCGCGCCCCCTGTCAGCGCGGGAACATTGAAAGCCCGCTTTCCCCCGGCTATGACTTTGGGCGGGTAAAGATACTTTTTCCCGTCCGGATCTCCTGCGGCTGAAAGTCTGCGGGCTGTGTAGTATTCTTCCCCTGGGTATGGTATAATCGCCCTGGGTTCGTCCGTCCCCGCCAGTTTGAAAGACGGGTTATAGCCAATGTTAAAGCGGTCTATCGTGGCATCGGTAAAGCCCCGCGCCTTACAGTATGCCCTCGCTATCCCCGCTTGTTTTTCATCGTATAGCGCGTTTTCAATTTCTGCCCGTATATTTCCAGGGCGGGGCGGGATCGGCTGTGCCACCTGTGGCGGGCGTGGCATTTGCTGGGGCTTTGGCTGTTGCATCGGCTGTGATCCCGCCCGCTGTTCCTTTTCCGGGTCTTTCCAGCCGTTATCTATTGCCAGCTTGTAAAGGGTTTTTTCGGTTATGCCGCCGCCAGGCTTTAGGCTATTCCAAACGTCTTTTGCATCCCGCTGGCTGTATCCGCCCCCCCGCTGGCTCCATGCGTCCCAAACGTCAAAACTGCCCCCGGCGGCTTTATATGCGGCGGTTATGGTTATCCATTGATCCCTTTCCCCTTTTCCAGGCGTGGGAATTGTCTTTAGTGCGGTGTCTGCTTTTGTCATCTTGCCCCCTGGGGTTGTTCGGTTTGTCTGTTTTGCCTTTTTCCCCTGCCATTTTCCAGGCGGGCGGCTGGCTGGTTCTTAATTTAATCGGGCGGGGGCGGGCTGGGCGTAAGCAAACCAGCCCCGCCCCCCGTCTATGATATTCTTGAATACCTTGAATATCTTGGGCTTTTTTTTTGATTCTTTGCAAGTCCCTGATTGCCCGCTGGTTAAGTGCTGTTTTTTGGGCTTCGACTGTTACCGATAATTGGGGTGACTGTTACCGATAATTGGGGTGACTGTTACCGATAATTGGGGTGACTGTTACCGATAATTGGGGTGATTTTCCTTTATTCTATGGCTTTTTTCTTGGGTATTGCGTCTATCTCTATACCTGTTTTCTGCTTCCTATTCCCAAACCCTGCTTCCCGCCAGCCAGCTATATGCCCTGCTTCTGTAAAGCCGTCTAAAATTGCCTTTATTATCTTTATTCTGTTTGTCCTGGTCTTACGGCCTGTTCCTGTCTTTTCCATTGGCAAGGGATCTTCTGTGTCTATAAATATCGTGTCATATAATACATTTGGCTTGCCTGGCTCTCCTGGCTTGCGTCTGATCCGTTCTATCTGTTGAAGCAAGTACCGCCGTATTTTCATTACTTCTTCTGTGTTGTTGATGTTTTTGGTTTGTAATAGCTTGTTGTCAATCGTTGCCACCTGCTTAACGAGTTTGCTGTATTCATAGATTAGGGGGCGGCCTGTGATCTGCCAGCCGTCTTTTTCTGTTCCGTCCTGGTGTTTTAGATATGCCGTTTTCGCAAGGATAATGTTTTGTTTCATTTCTGCTTTTTCCAGGTTGTTCCCCATCGCCTGTAATTGCTTTGTAAAGTCGACTACACACCAGGTCTTTGCCAGCTTTTCCATGCTTTCGTTTACCTTTTGTACGGCTGCTTTTCCCACCTGTGCGCCTTTTTCCATTCCGTTCATCTTTCGCCAAACTACATCGGGGGTTGTGTTTATAGTTCCATTTGGGGGCATATTCTGATCGTCAATAATGTTTCCTATCGCGTCCTCTACCGCCCTGTCAAAAGGTGTTATTTTGCGGTTCGTGGTTATTTCCGGAGGCATTTCCGTAATGACACTTATATAAACAGCATCCCGCTTTTTCGTTGCTGGGATAACTTCTATTGGTCTTGGCTTCCCATCGGGATTTAGCTTATGTGCATATTGTGATAATTTTGATATTGGATATAATGCATTTTGGCTGTTTGATATTGGGGTTATTTTAAATATCTGTGGTTCTGTTTTGTCGGTGTCTATCAATTCCTCAAACGGCAAAAGCATCTGTTTGTCATCGTTTGCAAATGTTCCCTTTTCTGTGTATCCCATCCGGGCTATAATCCTGTTCAGGTCATCTTCTGAAAGGTTCAGTATGTCCCCTAATTCCCGCCGGGTGTCATCATCGGCAATCGCTATAAAGAAGGAAGCTATTGCAAATAACTTTTGTTGGTCTTTGTCCAGGCTGGCGGCGTTCCCTGTCTTTAGTGCAGTTTCAAGGTTATCTTTTCCCTGCTGGCTAAATGCCTTTAACGTCTTTATAATTGCGTCCCTAACTTCGCCCGTAAAAAAGTCATTCGTTAACATAAAGGATTGCGGGGCTTCTAACGCCGCCAGTATAATGCCCTTTACGGTTTCGTCTTTTGCCGTCAATTCCTGCCAGGTCTTTAATTGTTCCCTGGGTATTCCGGTCGGCAATTTGCTGGCGGGCTGGCTTCCGTCCAATAGCCCTTTTATCGTGGCCTTTACTTTCGGGGTCAAAGCTAACAGTTCGTCCCTCGCATTGAGAATTGCCAGCCTGTCCTTTGGCTGGTATCCTTTCAGCTTTTCCATTTCGTCCTTTCGGCTGGTTATCGTTGCTTCGGTCATTGGTCTTTCCTTTTTATTGTTTTTGCTTTCGTTTTATGGGTTTTGATTATTCTTATGTCCTTAAATTGGCATTATAGGACGTTAAACTACATACGAACATTTATTCTATTCTCCGGTTGCGGCTGATCGGCGGGCGTTCTTGCCTGTTTTAGGCCAGGCCGAAAGCCCGGTTTTACCTTGCCCCTGTTTTTCCTGCCCCCGATTGTAGGCGGGTTTGCTTCCAATGCCGCCAGCAAGTCATCTGTCAAGATTTCCCAATGTATGCCGTCCGGCTTCGTTGCTTTTAGTTTGCCGTCATTGATCCACCTGTGCAGATTGCGCGGGGCTATCCTGGCCACTTGCGCCGCCTGGGTTACTGATAATGTCGGTTTGCCGTCTGTCATCGCTTGCCCCCTTTCCCGTCCAGGATCGCCAGCGTTGCAATCTCAATAAATGCGTTAAACGAAAGGCCGTTTGCTTCGCAATATTCTTTAGCGCGGTTGAATACGTCCGGCCTTAACATGATCTGTACTCGCCTGGATCGCGGGTTTGCATAGTCCGGGGGCTGTCTGTACTTCGTTGTAGGCCGCCCCCTGTATTTGGCATTTGCGGCGGCTATTGCGTTGCGTTTTGCCTTTGCCGCTTCCAGGGTTATGCCTTTGGCTTGCTGTTCAAGTTCCATCGCCTTTTCTTTTAGTGCCTGGATATATTCGGCGGTCTGCCGTTGGCTTTCGTGTATATCCAGGGTTTCCGGCTGGGCGGCTTCAAGTTGCGGCTGATCGGCGGGCTTTGCCCCGGTTATGAAAAGTTCAGCCGTTGCGCCTGTGTTGAATTTCTTTTCTTTAGTCATTGGCGGTCAGTTCCTCTATTAGTGCGTTATAGTCCGTTGCCCCGTTGCCCCTGGGGGCATAGTCGAAAATGTTTTGCTGTTGCGCCTGGGCTTCCCGGATCGCCAGCGTTTCCCGTATCCTGGCATTAAATAGGCGTGTCCCCAAACGCCCGGCGGCCTGTTCCAGCGTTTCCATTATTTCCCTGGTTAAAATCTGCCTGGCGTTGAAGCGGGTTAAAACTATGCCAGCTATCTGTAAATCGGGGTTCGTGTATTGCTTTACTGTCCTTATGGTTTCGGCTATTTGCCCCGTTCCCTGTATGCTGAATATGTCAGCCAAACAGGGGATAATAACGGCATCGGCGGCGGTCAGCGCGTTAATTGTCAGTATACCTAATCCGGGCGGCGTGTCGATTATGATATAATCCCAATGCGGGGCGAATTGCGCCATCCGTTCCTTTAGCCTGTATTCTTTCCCCACCTGGCTAATAATTGTATCTGCCGCCGCCAGCTTTTGACAGCCTGGCATCAGTTTGGCTATTGGGTATAACCCCGTTTTGCTGTCCAGGTCATAAATAGCCGTTTGGGGTCTGCTATCCGTCATAAACTCAAAAGCTGTGCTGTCTATCAGCCCCGCTATTGGCAAACTGAAAGTTAGATTGCTTTGCGGGTCTAAATCTATGAATAAAACCCGCTTTCCCCGCTTCGCCAGCCCCGCCCCGATTGCGGCGGCTGTCGTTGTTTTGCCTGTGCCGCCCTTTTGCTGGCAAATGGCTAATATCTTTTCATGTACTGGCTTCCCGTCCGTCATCGGCTTTCCCTTTCGGTTTGTGGGGCGGCCTGGGGGCTTGCGCCCCGGCTATCCCGTCCCCCTGCTGTCTGTGTGTGTATTCGTTCCGGCTTTGTGTGTATCTGTGATCCTCTTTGTTAGGCAAATATGGCATTTGCTACCGTATATTCGCAAGTGCTTTTTGCCCGTTCTATTGCGTGTTCGTAAATCATTGTAGTATTGATATTGGCGTGTCTTAACATCTTCTGTACTTGTCCCAATGTTTCCCCGTTCAGTAGTGCCAGCGTTGCGGCTGTGTGTCGCAAGCTGTGGGCGGTCATCGTTGCCCGGTCATATCCGGCGGCCACTAAATGCCCTTTAACCAGGCGGGAAACGGATCGGGTTGTAAGCCGTTGCCCTTTGCTGTTATGGCTTATGCTGGCAAATAACGGGGCTTTGCTGTCAGCCTTGCCCCTGGCTTTCAAATAGGCGTTTATGGCCTGTGCCACTTGCGGGGGCAGTTTTGCAAAGTCTGTTTTTTCCTCTCTGCCCTTGCCCTGCAAATACAGCGCGGGGGCTAATGTATTCTCGGCGGTCACCGTCCGCAAATCTGAAATATTAGCGCGGGTTACTTCGATACAGCGTAAGCCGCAAGTAGTCATTAACGCCAGGATTGCATAATCCCGTAATCCCGCCAGCGTGTCCCCTTTGGCGGCCTGTAATACGTCTTTGACGGCGTGGCTGGTTAAACATTCCTTTTTATGTTCCCTGTCCAGCTTTGCGCCCTTTACGTTATCGGCAATATTGGGATAAAATCCTTGCTGATCTGTCCAGCGAAAAAACAGGCGGGCGGCGGTCATATAAAGGCTAACAGTTGTAGGCTTGTAATTGGCTTTCAGTTCGTCCCGGTATGCTAAAACATCGTCCCGGCGGGGCTGGGTTATGCCTTTGCTGGAAAGCCAGTCTAACAGCTTGCGCGTTCCCGCCCGGTAAATGGCTACGCTTTGGGGGGCGGCATCTATGAAGCTGATAAACTGCGCCGCCAGCGCGTCCGTCAATTCCTGCGCCTGGATAACTGCCGCCGTCCCTGTGATCTGTAATGCTGTTTCCATCTTGCAAGCCCCCTTTGTGTGTTGCTGTGCGCGTGGTGTGTCTGTGTGTATATGATAATTTAGCAAATCTATAATGCAAGCTGTCTTTGAAAAATAATTTATACCCTGGGCTGTCTGCCTTGCTTCGGCTGGCCTTAACCAGCCCTGCCCGGTGTTCCGGGCGGCTCAATTCTGCGCCGCCCGGCATCGCCGTAAACGGGGCGGCTTACTGCTGGGTTCATCCGTTACCCGCCGTTTCTACGGCTGGCCGCCCTATATCGTCTGTATAATGAAATATCCCGGCATCCCTGGGACGCCCCTAAGCGGCTTTGTTTCCGGCTGTGAAACGGCCTTTGTTATCGTGGTTTGTCGGTGTGCTGGCTGTCATCTTCTGCCCGTGTTTTTTTCAATATTGCATTAGCTGATCTTATAGCCCCTGTTTTTATCCGGCTGGCTTTAATGATTTCCTGCAATACTTCCCGCGCCGTCATTTCCCGTCCACCTTTCCCGGCGTGGCTGGCTGGCTTCCGGCTTCTAACAGGCGGTCTATTTCAGCTTTAGCTATTCGGGTCACGCCCCCCACTTTGATAAAGTGCAGTTTGCCAGCTTTCGCCCAATTATACAGCGTGGCGGTTGTCAGCTTTAGGGCGGCGGCTACGTCTTTGAGTGTGAATAGTTCCGGCATTGGCTTCCCTTTGTTTCCAGGTTATAGCCCCGCCAGCCCCGCATCGTGCGGGATTGCTTAACAGCGTGGCCTTACTAATGCCCTGTTCGTCAACCTGGCTTTTATTGTTTTTGTGGGGCTTTGCCAATTTTATACGCAAAAAGTAATTAAAAAGTGGGTCGCGTCCTAAAGTTGGGACCTGGGGGAAAGAGCTTGATCTTCTACTAGTTTTTGATACTGATCTAAAAATCTTTTTTAGTGAATGACAAGTGGCGTTGGTTTTAGCTCCGGGTGGCTCTGCCCCCCGAACCCCCCGGAGTTTTTTTAGGCATCGGCCTTCCAGGGCATTCAAGGCCAAACAAAACGTAATCATCAGTAGAGCCGGTGAGTACTTCACCGGCCCAGGGATGAAAGCCCAGTATAGGCACCTGACTATTCCTTGGCAAGATGCGCTCCCGCAGAGCTTACCTCCGCTTGGTCAGGTGATTCTACGTTACTTTCATTTGCGCCTTTTTCAAATTTTCCTGCGTGTTTTCTGGTTAGGGAAAGTACCTTTTTCAATTTTTAAGAACCCTTTTTGTTGTCAAATCACTTCGGTTTTAGTTCATTTCGACTTGGATCGTATCCATTGTAATAGAATGCCAACCGTATTTTCATTGCATTGAGAGCTCCATTTATTGACCATTTGCCATAATTGATGCGCAAATTGACTGTGCGCATCACCCTTTCAACCTGGCTGGTAGCTTTCCCATGCAGGCGGTTCTGTAATGCTGTAAACAAATCCGGCTCGGCATTTTCCAAATAAGATACCGCTTTCCGGCATCCACGTGCTCGGCAATACTCCAACAGTTCGTTCAAATCTTTTTTCTTTGACTGGACAAAAGCATCTATTTCATCCTCTTCCAAATGCGAACGCAAAGCAACGAGCTGGTATCCTTTTCCCATGATTGTCTTCCAGAGTTCACTAGTTCTGGCAATCCCGTCCTCCCAAAGACAGTGTTTCAATTGATGCGGAATATGCCACAGGCAGCGCTGAAACAGGATCGTAAGATTGCCCAACCCTTTGCGAATCGTATCATCTCCATCAGTGGTCAGAAGAAAGGATTTGAACGTGCGGATGGCCTCCAGGCTAGGATGCATCAGTTTCTCCCAGGAACCGTTAAAGCAACCAAGATCAAGGCCAGCCAAACGCCAGCGACTGCCTGTCTTCTTAGCCGTTTCAGTTGTGTTTTTCTGAATGAGCACCTTAAGTTCCTTGCCTCGCTTCGGTATGCCCTTGATCGGAATGCCGGTGCCGTCAGCCTGCCCTTCCCCCTCTTCATCGGGTGAAATGGCAAAGGACAGCTTTTTTCCTACCTTCTGAACGCAACGCCAGATGGTTGAACGACGAAAAGATGCGCCAAAGGTACGGGCAAAAACCTCACTGACACGGAAAGATGTCAGGGAACCGCAAAGAGCTAATTGATGTTCTGTCAGCTCAGATAAACGCGCATACGGGAGCATATCCAACAACGCTCTGACGATGTATTGTTTACATCCACATCTTTTGCATTGAATCTGCATTTGTGGAATAGATACCATACCCAGACACGTTGTCAATTGGGCAAACACCGATCTGCTTTCACGGGTTTTCCATTTGAAGTAATGTTCTCCACACTTGGAACAATGGAAAAACTGTTTTCTTTCAGCAGAGCATTCAACAGCCATATTCCCAAGCAAATGGTCAGCAAACTGCCGAAGAACCGATGAGACAAAAGAGGACAGCAGCGGTGGAATCATTTGTTTGAAAGCAGAGATCAAACTGTCGAGTTTGCAATCATGAAGTTCCAAAGTATAGTTAAATGACAATTCAATTTTCACAAGAGCTTGTTCCTTCTTTTATTGAGTTTTGATACACCAAATAAAAGACAAGCTCTTGTGTTTTTTTCAAGTCATTGACGACTTTTGGGGTTCAGGTCCCAACTTTGGGACGCCAGCAAAATTTTTCGTGTTTTTTGTGCCTTTCGTGGTTAAAAAATGGGTAGCGAAGCCAGCCCGCACCATGAATTTGGAAAAGGCCGAAGCGGTCATTATAGTATTTCGACATACGGTATGATGCCGCAGAATCCTTTCCGGAAAATGATATAATAAACAGCAGGACGCCTCTTATGTCGATACAGCAAAATTACTGGCGAGCAACCCTGTGTGCGGAAAACCGCCCCGTTCCCAATCTGCTGGTGATTTTCGGCGCTTCGGGAGATCTCACCCGGCGTAAACTGATCCCGGCCCTGTACCGGCTTTTCAGCAGAGATCTCTTGCATCCGGATTCCCGAATCATCGGCTGCGCCCGCAGCAGCCTTACAGACGAACAGTTCCGGGAAAGCCTGCAGGAATTCCTGACCGGAGAAGACCCGAATAAACTCGCGGATTTTCTCGGACGGATCAGCTATGTTTCCGGAGATTACTCGGATCCGTCAACGTATCAGAAATTGCTGGAATACATCCGGAAAATGGATTCTGCTCAGGCTCTGAACCGCACCTTTTATCTGGCTACACCGTCATCGCTGTATCCGGTCATCGTTCCGGAGCTGGGCAAAGCCGGTCTGACCTCTGAAAGTTATGAGGGGACTCCCTGGTGTCATGTTGTTCTGGAGAAACCTTTCGGCTTTGATCTGGCCAGCGCAGAAGCACTCGACCGCATGCTGCATCAAACCCTGCGTGAACGGCAAATCTACCGCATCGATCATTATCTGGGCAAGGAAACGGTGCAGAATATTCTGATGCTGCGCTTCGCCAATATCATCTTCGAGCCGGTCTGGAACAGCAGCTATATCGACCATGTTCAGATTACCGCCGCAGAAACGGTCGGCATTGAAAAGCGTGCCGGATATTACGATCAGTCCGGCCAGCTTCGTGACATGTTTCAGAATCATATGCTGGCGATGCTTTCCCTGGTTGCCATGGAGGCGCCGGCCGCTTTTGACGCCGATGCTCTGCGCGATGAACAGCTCAAACTGATCCGCGCCATACGCCCATTTCCGGTACAGGAACTGGATCAATATCTGGTTCGGGGACAATACAGCTCCGGACAGATCAAGGACAAAATCGTACCAGGCTACCGGGAAGAGGCGGACATTCCCCCCGGTTCCAACACGGAAACCTATGTGGCTGCCAAAGTTCTGATCGACAACTGGCGCTGGCGCGGAGTGCCCTTCCTGCTAAGAACCGGCAAACGCCTGCCCAACAAACTCAGTGAAATTGCCATCACCTTCAAACGAGTACCGCATTCCATCTTCCCGCAACTGCGAGCTGAGGATCTGGAACCGGATACCCTCGTGCTTAATGTCCAGCCCGAAGAGGGGATGGCACTCTCGATTCAGGCAAAACAGCCCGGTTCGAAGCTCTGCATGGGAAAACTGACTCTCAATTTCAGCTATAAGGAAATCTTTGGCGGCAATATCCCGGATGCCTACGAGCGCCTGCTGCTCGATTGCATGCTCGGAGACCAGACCCTGTTCATCCGCAGCGATGTCATCGCCGCCGCATGGAAATTGCTGACGCCAATCCTTGAAGCCTGGAAGAAAAGTGACGAAAAGCAGTTGGACTGCCCCTGTGCCCTGCAATTCTATCCCGCTGGCAGCGAAGGACCCGATATTGCAGAAAATCTCCTCCCAAACCCCGATACCGCATGGCGCCCCCTCTGACAAAAAAACGCAGCCGGAGTTACTTTCGGGAGAAAAGTCAAGCAACCCGGCTGCGTGGGGGGACTATTGAATTAAAAACAACGATTATACGGCGGAAAGACTAATAATTGATCCGTAATGCGCAATAATCATTTCTTGGAATCTCCAGCAGTATTTTGCGATCCTGCAGAGAAATTTCTTTTCCGCTTTCGGCATTTTGGCAGGATCTCAATGAGATGGTCGGATCAATTTGCAGTTCAATCTTCCGGGTTTCCCGGTTGAAATTTGAGACCAGCACCAGGTACTGATCCCCCTTTTGATAAAACCCGGCCACCACATCCGCTGCACCGCAGTTAAAAAATGAATTTTCCCAGTAAGGCACAAACCTGACAGCCGCATCGCCAATCCCGAATTCCTGGCGGAATTTCCAGGTTTTCCGCACTTCCCCGCCATTGCAGAACAGAGGCCAGACCAGCATGTCGGCCTGCATCACCCGGGACAGCAAATCACGCGTCGGAACAGGATGTTCCATCAGCTCCCGCTGATTTTTCAGACAGGGCAGCCAGACCATGACCGCCCCCCACTGCCGATGATAACATTCCGCCCTCAGACGGTCCAGGGGCAGCGCATAGCTGTAATAATACAATTTGTCCTCTTCCGGCGGCAGATATTCCGGATTGCGGTTTTGAAAGTATCCGGAATAGAGATGCTCACCAATCAGCATCGCCATATAATGCCCGATATTCTGCATCGTATGAGTCGCTGAACAATGTGCCACTGAAGCAGCCTGACGCCCGATTTTCTGCTCAATCCCGTAATTGATCCGTTTGATCAACTCCCGCGAGCCCAACGCTTCATAGGTCGGACGACGCACCCCGTTGAAATCATCATATCCCCCGCCGGACAGGGCGTTGAGGTTCGGAATGGGCTGAGTCTCATCCATGTAGACGCCGTCGATATGTCCGAAAACCCGGCCCCATTCATTGGTGCACCAGACCAGATAATCCGTCCATCCGGAAGTCGTGGCGGCACGGTCGTACTGATGGGAGCCGCCACCGGGCCGCCCGGGTTTGGCCGCCCAGGCTTTTTCCAGAATCCAGGCATCCGGATTGACTTTTTCCTTGTCGCGGGTTGTGTAGTGCAGTCTTGTCCAGTAGGGAATGATACGGCGGTTTTCGCGGAGATCGTTCTGCAGGCGAAGGCGGTTTTTGTCCAGGTTCAGTGCGCGGGTCGGTTCAGGATCGAGACTCATGGCCCGCCATTGATCCGGCCAGTAAATCAGGTGACTGCCACGGCTGTCCCCTCTGAAGGAATCATATTGAGCGGTAAAGGTGAATGCGCGCCAGCCTTCCGGCAGGGGTTTCACCGGAGTCCCCATCAGGCCGAACTGATACTGAATCTGCTGCGGACAATTCTCCGGCATCTTTGCCACAACCATCGCCACTTTCAGTTCTGCCGCACCATCTTCCCTGCGATCAACGGTGATTACATCCTTACGATCGACAGGATAAAAATACTGGTCGGATTCAAGGAAATACAGCAGGCCGGCCTGATTGTCACCGATCCAGACATTCGTCCGCAACGCGCTTTCAAAAACCCGTCCGGGCTTGCGGGACAACTCTCTGGACATGGAATGCTTGACCAGGTTTTGCGATTCGTAAGCAGTTGGCGCACCGACATAATGAATGAATTCACTGCGATCGGCATGTACCGGGATGATCAGTTCCAGCTGGTTGATGTCCTGTGTTCCTTTCAGTACTCTCAGGGTACTCCAGAGCATACCGTCATATTCCAGAACACTCTCAAGCTCCAACTCTATTCCCTGATGTCTGGCACTGCGACGGATGATTGCACGCCCGGCACCTTTCTGCAGAATTTCAGGCGCGCTGAAAGCAAGCCTGGCACCATTGAGCTGCATCTGCACCGCACCGCTCAACAGATTACCGGAATCCGTCAGGATACCTTGCAAAGGAGCCGGTGAGGCAAAGTCATATTCCCTGCCCCAGACCTTGACCGAGTTTTCGTGCACAGTCAACGGTACCCAGGGACGCGGCACATACGCATCGTCCAATGCCTCCAAAAACAGCTTTTCCTGTTTTTGGAACCAAGGGCTGGAAGCAAGTACAACATCTTCCGCTGCCGGAGCGGCAAGCCGCACCTGGGGAGCCTCGATCTTCAGATCCGGAAGACGCCGCCCTGCTAGAATCGCGACTTCTTCGTCACTGAAAACCTTGTCATAGCTGGTGAAATTGGCAACTGTTGTGTTGCTGACACAACCAAGATTCCGCGAAATGGGGCCGATGCTGAAAGTCTCCGGCCAGCTGAGAATGGCTTCCTCCAAACGGCCCGTCTTACGCAACTTGCCGTCCACATAGAGCTTAACCTCACCACCGGACATGGTCACCAGCAGGTGATGCCAGGTATTCACCGCCCAGCCCGAAACCGGAAAATTCAAAAACAGCTTTTTGCCACTGGCAGCCACCTCAAAATAGGCTGCGATGCCGCTCGTTTTGTATTTATAGAGATAGAATTTTCCCTGTCCGGGAAGGTTTTTGCCGGGGCCGGTTTGCGCCAATACCACCATCTCATTCAAATCACCGGGCCAAGCATTCGAAAAAGTCATTTCCAGGCTGCCATTGAGCGGCAGATTGCCGGCCGAGGAATATTGCAGGGAAGCCCTTGCCTCGCCAATCTGCAGACCGCGGTTGGAATGCGACATCAGATCAAAATCAATCTTAGCCCTGTCTTCAAGCAGGAGTTTGACCAGGGGACTTCCTTTGGCCTGCTGCGCAGCAAAGGATACATCGCTGAGGGTATAATCTGCGGCAAACAACACCCCGGGCTTGACTGCAGGAACAGGCTCTTCGGCCGCTTTCTCTGCCGAAACCATCGTTAATTCCGGCACCGGAAATGACGCCGTCGTCTCTGCAAGACTGGCGGCCGTGGCGGATAAATCTTCCGCACCGGCTTTGAATCCCCGGATAATCACCGTGTACAGCGGAGAGACATAGCCTGCAGGCTGATCGGGCATCGCCCCCATCGTATAGTATTTATTATAAGCATTCTTCACTTCCCAAAACGCACTCTTCCGATTGGCTCCTTTGATGATCTGCGGATAATACAGCAGCAAACCATGCCCGGAATGACGGTCCAGTATCGCCGACCATTTGACATCACTGTTCAGATGCCAGCGGTTGCTGCCCTCAAATTTCCCGTCGAATGCGCCTGCCTGCAACCTGCCATCCGCCGTCAACGCCGCATAATCGGTCGTCGCCTTGTCAAAACAGTACAAATACAGATACAAATAGTAAAAGGACTGTGGGGCCAGCGTCCGGAAACGCTTCTGCTCGACAATCCCCTCCGGAGTCATCGTTATCCGGCTGAGAAAGATCGTCTGAAGCAGCCGGGATTCTTTTTCCAGAACAATTTTCTTCCCGCTGTAAACCTGCCCGACAACTGGCTCGACCTGCTGTTCATCGCAAAGCAGGCGGAACTGCAGAACTTTCTCCTGCCCGCCTTCCGTATGCCCTGCCCCAGTATATTTCCCGGATGCCTCGCCGATAACCAGATTGTAAAAACCGCTCGGAGTCCCGAGCATCTGCCCATCAAACGAAATCGAACGCATCGTCTGATGAAAACGCGGGCTAATGCTCAACTCATATTCCCCGCTCCTTAAACGATAGGTCTGCTGATCGGAAAACACAATACTGCTCACATGAATCATGAATGCAAGAAACAGTAAACGATACAACATGTGTTTCCCCTTTGCAAATCATACAGAACAATACTGACATCAAACGTCAAACCGGCTCAAACACCGGCAGGTCATCAGAAAACGCCGTAATTCCGGTTCGCGGTGCGGTCCCAAAAATTCTTTAAACCGCTGGGATTGGTCGAGGCTCCCAGAAGGTTGCTATAGGGATCTTCAACATTGCCGACCCGCAGACTGCTGACATGTCCATCGACAAAAACCAGGTTCATGGAATTGCCATGCCGCCCTCCATATGCATTGCCGCTGCTGAGACCTTTAAAGGTATTCAACAGATAAAAGCCGTAATTGTAATTGCCGGTGGCGCTGTAATACAGTCCAAGCGTGTCGCAGTGGGTAATGGTCAGGCTGGGAACCTTGATCTGACCCAGCTTCGCAGGAGTATCCTCTTTTAATTGGGTACTGCCCCCAGGCAGCGCATATTGAGAAGTACCAACCTGTTGATAATTGTATCCATAGCCAATGTAATTGTACAGAAACGCATTACCGTTGGTCGGAGTCTTCGTCACTGAAGTTGCCGGACAGAAAAACACCGGAATTGCGATCCCGTACGCCTTATACATATAATGATGCCATTTCAACGTCGTCGTCGGAATATTGGCATCCGCAGAAACCAGAGAAGCAGAATAATTCCAGGACGGAACATAGTCATCCTTGTCCATCGTGTAAAACAACACACCTGTGCCAATCTGCTTCAGCTTACCTGCACAATTCACCGAAGCAGCTTTCTGACGGGCTTTCCCCAATGCAGGAAGTAACATTGAGGCAAGGATCGCAATGATCGCAATCACGACCAGCAATTCAATCAAAGTAAACTTTTTGGTCACGTCTTGAAGTTGGGACCTAGGGGAAAGAGCTTTACTTTCCACTAGGTTTCGATTTGCTAATCTAAAAATTCTTTTTTTGGGGAATGGCAAGTGGTTTTGGCTCTGGGGGGCTCTGCCCCCCAAACCCCCCGGAGTTTTCCAAGGCATCGGAGCCTTCCCGGGCATTAGGCTTGAAGAAAAGCCACGATCATTGTTAATACCGGTGATTGCCTCACCAGCTCCAGGCTAAAAGCCCGGTTTAGGCGCCTGACTATTCCTTGGCAAGGTGCGCTCCCGCAGAGCTTGCCTCCGCTTCATCAGATAATGTTACCATAATCTCTGTTATTCCTTTTGCAAATCGAAAAATGATGTTTTTTTGTTTTTTTTGTTTTTTCGAGCCAGCACAAGTTCCCTTACCCGTTCCGCATGAACAGTATGCTGTCGTCGAATTACTTTGGTTTTAGTTCATTCCGACTTGGATCATACCCATTATAATAGAAAGCCAGCCGTATTTTCATTGCGTTAAGAGCTCCAGTTATTGACCATTTGCCATAATTGATCCGTAAATTTACCGTGCGCATTACCCGTTCAACCTGACTGGTTGCCTTGCCGTGCAGACGGTTTTGTAATGCTGTAAACATATCCGGACCAGCATTTTCCAAATAGTTCGCCGACTTCTGGCAGCCTTGCTCCCGGCAATAATCCAACAGTTTGTTCAAATCTTTTTTCTTCAACTTAATAAAAGCTTCTATTTCATCCTCTTCCAAATATGGGCGAAGAGCAACAATCTGATATATTTTTCCCATAATTGTCTTCCAGAGTTCACTTGTTCTGGTAATTTCATCCTCCCAAAGACAGTATTTCAACTGGTGTGGAATATGCCACAGGCAGCGTTGCAGCAGAATAGTAAGATTGCCGAGTCCCTTTCGGATTGTATCATCTCCATCGGTTGTCAGAAGAAAAGACTTGAATGTCCGGATGGCCTCCAGGCTCGGACGTAGCAGATTTTCCCAAGAACCATTATAGGAACCAAGATCAAGGCCAGCTAAACGCCAGCGACTGCCTGTTTTCCTAGCAGTTTCTACGGTGTTTTTCTGAATCAGAACCTTGAGCTCCTTGCCTCGCTTGGCTATGCCATTGATCGGAATACCGGTGCCGTCAGCCTGTCCTTCACCAAGTTCATCCGGTGAAATAGCAAAAAACAACGATTTCCCCACTTTCTGTACGCAACGCCAGATTGTAGAACGAGAAAAAGATGCACCAAAAATACGGGCAAAAACCTCACTGACACGGAAAGAAGTCAGGGAACCACAAAGAGCCAATTGATGTTCAGTTAACTTAGATATACGCGCATAAGGAAGCAGATCCAACAGAGACCTGACAATATATTTTTTATGACCGCACTTTTTGCACTGAATCTGCATTTGTGGAATTAATACCATACCCAAACTCGTTACCAACTTGGCTGACACCGATTTGCTTTCACGGGTTTTCCAGCGAAAAGAATGCCCGCCGCACTTGGAACAGTGAGAAAACGTTTTTCCTTCTAAAGAGCAATCAACAGCCATATTCCCAAGTAGCCGGTCAGCAAATTGCCGAAGAACCGTGGCGATAAAAGCAGAAAGCAACGGCGAAATCATTTGTTTGAAAGCAGAAATCAGACTGTCAAGTTTGCAATCAGAAAGTTCCAAATTATAGTTGAACGACAATTCAATTTTCACAAGAGCTTGCTCCTTCTTTTATCAATTTTTGGTTTAACTAATAAAAGACAAGCTCTTGTGTTTTTTTCAAGTCATTGAAGACTTTTTATGCTCAGGTCCCAACTTTGAGACGCCAGCCATATTTTGAGGGGGTTATGA
>Ga0255342_1003219_pt1 | contig 18636 bp, 12 predicted proteins | sample wastewater_treat_3_FD_192416 | JGI IMG/M metagenome (GOLD analysis project Ga0255342, IMG submission 192416) | Wastewater microbial communities from Lulu Island WWTP, Vancouver, Canada - plant14 | ecosystem: Engineered > WWTP > Wastewater > Unclassified | place: Canada: Vancouver, British...
ATTGATTAATTTTGATTCGACATGCAACTTTTTTAATATCCATTTTGACGTCTTTGACAAAATACTCCATTCAGGTCGTTCTATAGCTCGAGCAGTGAAATCAAGCAACAGGAAAATTACCGGGAGAATATTTGAAGTTACAAAATAAGACAGTAATAACACAACTGTAAACCCGGCATTCAATCGGGCGACGCTCTCATCAGTGATTTTATTTGTAATCGGGCAAAATAATTCAACTTTCATGATGTTTTTTTATTAGAATTTATACAGCAAAATTACTTCTCTTTCAACTGTATGTAAATACCATTGAAAATGTATTTTATCTACCACAATTTAGGTACAGCATCCAACAAAGGATTGCTGCAATCGAAAAAAATTCGTTTGATTGTCAAGATAAAAAAGTGTAAATTTGCAACTTCAAAAAATAGTTATGAGCAATGATGAAATGGTGCTGCGCACCGAACATTTGGTAAAACGTTACGGCAAAAGAACCGTAGTAGATGATGTTTCCATTGAAGTTCGGCAAGGTGAAATTGTAGGTTTGTTAGGACCGAATGGTGCCGGCAAAACGACTACTTTTTACATGGTTGTGGGATTGGTAACGCCTAACGCCGGTAAAATTTTCTTAAACGACATCGATATAACAAAATATCCAGTTTACAAACGTGCACAAAGCGGTATCGGATATTTGGCCCAAGAACCTTCCGTTTTCAGAAAAATGACGGTAGAGGACAATATTAAATCGGTGCTGGAAATGACAAAATTCAGTAAAGAATATCAGAAAAAAAAATTGGAAACATTGATAGAAGAATTTAATCTGGAACATGTGAGAAAAAACATTGGTGACCGTTTGTCGGGTGGGGAGCGGAGAAGAACCGAAATAGCACGCTGTTTGGCTATTGAACCGCGTTTTATTTTGCTTGACGAGCCGTTTGCCGGAGTTGATCCTATCGCTGTTCAGGATATTCAGGATATTGTTTGGAAATTGAAGGATAAAAACATAGGTATTCTGATAACCGATCACAATGTAGATGAAACATTGGCCATCACCGATCGTGCCTATATGCTTTTCGATGGGCGAATCATGTTTCAGGGTTCTGCTCTTGAATTGTCCGAAAATCCGATTGTCCGTGAAAAATATCTGGGACGCGATTTTGAATTGAAAAAGAAAACAAAAGTTTAAATTTTCTGGTTCAAGCGTTAAAGCAAAACATGCCAAAAGGTTTTTTCTTTTTTTGAAAAATCAATCATGCCAAAAGCAACGTTTACTATTCTGGGTTGTGGTTCGGCTTTGCCTACCAAAAAAAATTTTCCAAGTTCTTTTTTGCTCGACTTGCGCGAAAAGCAGTTTTTGATTGATTGCGGAGAAGGTGCTCAAATCAGACTTCGACAAATGGGACTGAAAACCAATCGCTTGGGACACATTTTTATTTCTCATCTGCATGGTGATCATTGTCTGGGTTTGTTGGGACTGATTTCTTCTTTTTCCATGTTACATCGTACAGCCGATCTACATATTCATGCTCATCCCGACTTGGAAAAAATAATGGACGTTCCTTTGCACTATTTTTCTGCTGAAACCCCCTTTCAATTGTTTTTCCATCCATTCAATCCACAAGTGAACGAACTGATTTATGAGGATCGTACGGTAAAAGTTTCGACCATCCCGCTGAAGCACAAGGTGCCAACTTGTGGTTTTCTGTTTGAAGAAAAACCGCTCGAAAGACATTTGATACGAGAAATGATCGATTTCTACCGTATCCCTGTTTCGCAGTTGCATAAAATCAAGCAGGGAGAGGATTTTGTTACGGAAGATGGGGAAGTTGTTCCGAATGAGCGACTAACTTATGAAAATGTCCCTCCCAAGCGTTTTGCCTATTGTTCTGATACGGCTTACGACGAAAGTATTGTGCCCATTATTCGTCAGGTAGATTGTCTGTATCATGAAGCTACTTTTTTGGAAGAAGATATAGTGAGGGCAGATAAGACGCTTCATTCCACAGCACTTCAGGCAGCCGAAATTGCAAAAAAAGCCGAAGTGGGGAAATTGATTATCGGACATTATTCAGCGCGTTATGCTGACCAGTCTGTGCTTTTGAATGAAGCTGCTTCCGTTTTTCAACAGGTTATTGCAGGGCAGGATATGGGCGTGTATGAAATATAAAGGGAAAGCTCGAATGTAAAATGATTATCGATTTATGGGAAAAATGCGAATTGATATTATTTCTGCTGTTCCACAATTGTTGGAAAGTCCATTGAATCATTCCATTGTAAAAAGAGCACAGGAAAAGCATTTGGTGGAGATTTTCGTACACAATTTGCACGATTACAGTTACGATAAACGACGAAATGTTGACGACTATGCTTTTGGTTTCAGTGCCGGAATGGTATTGAGAATTGAACCTATCGATCGAGTAATTTCAAAACTCAAGCAAGAAAGAAATTATGATGAAATTATTTACACTTCGCCTGATGGAGAAATGTTTAATCAAAAAATTGCCAATCAGCTTTCTCTATGTGAAAATATCATCATTCTTTGCGGTCATTATAAGGGTGTTGATCAGCGGGTGCGCGATCATTTGATTACACGCGAAATCAGTGTGGGAGATTATGTGCTCACAGGGGGTGAACTTCCTGCAGCCATCATGACTGATGCTATTGTCCGTCTGTTGCCGGGTGCTATTGGAGATGAAACTTCGGCTTTGCTTGATTCGTTTCAGGACAACTTGTTGGCGCCGCCGGTTTATACTCGTCCGGCAGATTATAAAGGTTGGAAAGTTCCGGATGTTTTGCTATCGGGTCATGAAGCCAATATCCGACAATGGCTACACGCACAGTCGGTAGAACGAACGCGGCGACGTCGTCCCGATTTGTTGGAGGAATAATTTTTACGTAATGAAAAAAGCTCCTATTGATAGCACTACTTCAACAGGAGCTTTTTATAACACAATCTAACTATATTCTATCTTAAGAGAAAAAGATTCCTCCATTAATATCAATGTTAGTTCCTGTGATATAATCGGAATCATCCGAAACAAGAAATAATACAAGGTCGGCAATGTCTCCGGCATCGCCTTCCCGTCGAAGCGGATATATTGCTTTCATTTTTTCCCTGTTTTCCGGTGTATTAAATCTGTCATGGAAAGAAGTAGCTATTGTACCCGGAGCAACAGCATTCACACGAATACCTTTTGGTCCCAATTCCTTAGCCATGGAACGAGTGAAAGTCATGACAGCACCTTTTGCCGAGGCATACATGGAAGCTCCTTGTCCGCCACCGTCTCTGGCTGCGAGTGACGAAAAATTCACAATCGCGCCGCCATTTGTCATATGGGGAACAACTTCGCGGGTACAAAGCCAGCAACTTTTCATGTTCACATCCATTAAAAGATTATACCATGCTTCATCTTGCTCGGTGATTTCTTTTCTTCCACAAATACCGCCAACTACGTTGACCAGTATGTCAATTCTATTTCCAAAAGCAGCTATACCGGCATCAAATAATTTTTTTACTTCCTCTGCTTTTGTCATGTCGCCTTGAACGATAATACCTTCACCACCATTTTCCTGTATCATTTTCAAAGTTTCTTTAGCATCTTCGAGATTGTCAAAATAATTGACAACAACTTTTGCTCCTTCAGAAGCCAATTTAATTGATACTGCTCTTCCTAGATCCCTAGCTCCACCAGTTATGATGGCAACTTTTCCTTTTAATTTCATAATTATAATATTTTTAATTGATTATTTTATGTGTTCTATTTTTCCTACCGTTAAAAATATTGATCCTAACGACAACGGTACCAACGCCGCCAGCAAACCAAAAAGTAATGGCCAACTGGTAATTTGTGCAGAAAATAAAATGGCCAAAATGGTTCCGAGTACGGCTGCTGCTCCACCCAATCCTGCTAAAGAACCAACTGATGGCCCACTGTGTAAATCACTTGGAATAGTTTGAATGTTGGTCATTGTAAATTGGAAGCCACCCAATACAAATGCCATTAAAACGACTGCCAATATTGCATTGGAAGCCAATACAGAAGCTATTACGGAAGGAATAATTATTAATCCTCCAACTATCATTGCTATTTTTCTGGCCTTGTCAACGGTTTTTCCGCTGCGGATTAGGTAACCTGAGAACCAACCACCGGTTAGACTTCCTATCATGGCTCCAAAATAGGGCACCCATGCAGAAAAAGCCAGTTCCGTGATATTCAGATTGAATTGTTCAACCAAATAAAGTGGAAGATACGTTACAAACATCCACCAGATGGGATCGAGAAAAAAACGACCTAAAATAACGGAATAATTCTTTTTATTTGATAGTAATTCTTTCCAACTTTTCCCTTTTTCGTTTACGTGTTGAGCTTCGGGCTGGCCGGTAAGAATGTATTCACGTTCTTTTTCCGTAATCCAGGGATGATCTTTTGGTCCTTTTTTGTTGATTATCAGCCAGGGAATAATCCAGATAAGTCCTAAAGAACCAACAATCAGGAAAGTAAGTCTCCATCCCAGCAACAAGTAAAGCATTAAAATTATGATAGGAGCAAGGATTGAACCGGCTGAAGCTGCTGCATTAAAAAGTCCCTGTGCAAAAGCTCTTTCTTTTTGAGGGAACCACTCGGCATTGCTTTTTACTGCCCCGGGCCACGGGCCAGCTTCCCCCAATCCAAGCATCATTCTGAAAGCGGTAAGTGAAAATTTTCCTTTTGCCAAAGAAGTTAGCGCATCTGCCATTCCCCAGATAGCAGCTGATATGACAAAGCCCTTTCGCGTACCAATTTTGTCGTACATTTTACCCGAAAACAACTGGCTAATACCATAGGCAATCATAAAAAATATGGTAATAGTTCCTAAAATTCCTTTAGCTTTCTTTGATGCTTCATCAGGTGTGGTATTTTTATCGATGATGCCTAAATCATAAGCTATCCCTTCTCTGTTCACCACTACTTTTTTATCTTTTTTCTCCAATAAGTGAGATGAAATCACTTCTGCTGTTTCTCCCTTTTTGTTTTTCAGCAAATAACTGTTTTTTTCTTTCAAAAAAACGGCTTCGTAATTTTTAGTGTTGGTTGAAAACTGATCAACTATGGAATATTCGACATTCGTTACCCACATGTAATTCAATGTACCTCTATCCAGATAGTTAATGATGGTTATGACCATAATTAATCCAATAATCCACCAACGCAATCCTTTGATTTTCATATATTTATATTTTTAAGAAATCCATCCTCATTGGGCTGAAAACATCGATCAAAATTCCATCTTCCAGACATATTGCTCCGTGTGGAGCGTCGGGTTCGATATAAAAGCCGTCTCCAGCCTCCAAAATCTGTTTTTCGCCATTTATCGAAACTTCAAATTTGCCACTGGCTACATAAGTAGTTTGTGAATGAAAGTGCTCATGAATATAACCGACCGCTCCTTTTTTAAAATGGACTTTTACCATCATGATTTGACCATCGTATCCCAAAATTTGTCTTGAAATACCTTCACCAGTGATTTCCGGTTTAATTTGCGACGCATGTAAAAAATTTAAACTTCTTGTTTTCATATCTGTGTAATTTATTTTGTTAATTCTGTGAAGTAATAATTGCCTCTGAATTCAACTGTTTGGTTATCTATTTTTATTGAATGCTCCCTGTCTTTATTAAAATCTTTATTCAGCGCAATCAGAAGAAATGTATTGTTTTCAACAGTTGATATTTTTACTGCCGAATATTCGTCATTATCAGCATAAAGTTCAGCATTTTTTATTGAGGTTTCAAAATTTTCTGTAATTTCCTTGTTTTCATCATAAAACCCATGTGGCTCAACTACTGAGACAAATGTGTGTTTTTTTACCATAGGTTGGCGCATCATAAATGCAGTTTCATTTCTGAGATTAAAATTTGGGTCACCAGCTCCTGTACGTGTCATCAGATATTCTGTGTTTGAATTACCTAATGTCGTAATCGTATAAAATCTATTTCCTTCAACCCACGTAAACTGAGTAACCGGTTTTTCGTTTTTCCCGATTGCCTCAACCCAAAGATGTTGATAACCATTTTTCGTTCCCAATGGATTTAATTGAGCAGTAAATTTTTGATATTGAATATTGGTAGAAATCATTTGACCTCTATAGTAAAAAGGGAAATCAAGTGTATGTGTAGAGTCGGAGATGATTCTAAAAATATCTATGACAATTGGATACGAAAATGTTTTGTTCTCGATTACAGCTACAGTTCGCTGCATTTTCACATTTTTATAGGCATTGTTTTCGCAGCCGGAAATGATTTGTATTTGATTACTTGAAAAGTCATAATATTGAATATCTGAATGATGAAGAGAGGAAACTTTAATATTGCCATTAAAATTACTTGTTTCATCTACTGTTACGGTATTATGGGCAATGGTTTGTGCAGCCCAGGAATGATTTTCTTTTGCATAATTTCCACCGCTTTTCGGTTCTATATTCAGAAAGCGGACAGCGCCATAATCGGTTAAAACGAAATTTCCTCCATCATACATAGAAATGGACAGTTTATCGTAATGACCATGTGATAATCCATGAGAAGTTGCTTTGAAGGTAAGACACATTTGTGTTTTATCTTTTTTCCCTGCTCTGATAATGCCTAATGCTCCTTCATCGCCATTAGCTCCATCTCGCAAAAGAACTGAGTGAAACTGTAAAGGTTCATATTTCACAATATTCAGCGACTTTGCTGTAGCAATGCCCGCATCCGATACGATGAATGATTTTTGCTGTTGTGCAATATCAAGTAGAAAAGTATTTTTTGGATTATTTTTATAGGCAATATCGACTGCGTAAACTATTTCTTGTGTTTTATAATTTTTTTTTAAAGCATCGTTCAAATAGAAAATATTTCCATTATAAGCACACTGAATCAAAGTATTGGTTGCTTTTAACAAAACACTGTCTCTATAACTAAAAATTTTCAATTCGGGCTGATTGTTTTCAATCACTTGAGCAAAAACCATAAATGGCCAAATAGCATAACGTTGATAATAAGGTCCTTCTGTATAATAGCCATCTGGCGAAAATAATACATCCAACTGACGTATAAATCCTGATTTATTGTCTTTGTTAGAACCATAAAGGGCTTTTTCAACCAGATTTTTATCACCCATAACATATCCGATCATACCTACCGAAGCTGTAGCCCATGTGCCGTGGTTGTGCATTTTGTTGAAAACCTCATTGTTGGCCGGACTCCCGTTCGAGATAAATTCTGCCATAGGGCGAAAGAGATTTTTTTCAAGGTTTGTCTTTTGAGAGGAATTTAGATAATCGTAAATGCAATCGTAAGCGAGAGCAGTATGGAATAGCCAGACACAATCGTTCAGCAATTGCCAGAATATTTTACCCGGTGTTTCTGATCTTTTGGATGGATGCAATCCTAAAGTAGGATATAATTCTGCATATTTCATCAGCATTTTCCGAACAAATTCAGCATATTCGCTTTTACCCGAAATTTGGTACATCGTTCCGGCTGCATTCATTTCATAGTAATTATTCTTGTGCTTTTCGTGTGTATATCCACCACCTTCATTCAATGGCAACGGAACAATAATTTCGGAATTCAATGCTTTATCGGCGATCGCTTTTAATTCGTTTACCGACTTGTCAAAGTTGGCATATTTTCCCAGTGATGCTTGTATTTCTTTTACTCCCTGCTTAGTCAGCAGCAGATTCGGATGTTGACCCGAAGCTGATATTAAAGCAGATAGACCAATGAATATCAATGAAGAAAAAATTTTTTTAGCTGTTTTGTTGTTTTTTTTCATAACGAAATAGATTGGTCGACCAATTAGTGTCGACAAAATTACTGTTTTAATTGCAGTATCCAAATTTTTTTAAATATTTTAATTCCTCTTGTGTTTTACTTCTTCAAAAAATAATTTTTTCGGTGTATTGTTTGTTCGGAGTTTTAAACACCATCAAGTAAATCCCTTTTTCTAAGGTTTTGGTAATAAGTTGTGTGTTAAGTGGAACCAACCAATTTAACAGTACTTTTCCCGACATATCGACCAAATATAGATTTCCAGTCTCAAAACTATTGAAAATTATCTGATGTTGTTGGATAAGCCATGTAAATGGCTTGAATGAAGTATTGGTATTTTTTATACCGGTGTTTGGGTTATTATAAAAAGAAGCACCTACTAAAGTTTTAACTGGCATGGATGAAGAAACTGTACCATTTATTTCGCTTGCACCCGGCAATTTTGCGGTGCTGTTTCTTTCTCTGCCTCTTATATCGTTGATGATTTCTGGGTAATCGGCCGTTACATAATTTACCAATTCCGAACCTATTGATGGCTCATACATGGGAATAGGAGTACTTACAGGAATCATTTTTGCATCTTTACCTGTTATTACTTGATTTTCGTCATAAGTAAAATTTGTGTATCGTCCAATATTCATCAAATTGTTTGACCAAGTTACATCCATTCCAGTTGCATTTGTCAAATCAATGCTTACGTTGTAATACGATGAAGAGGTATTATAAACGTGGTTGTTGGCAATGACCGTTCCGATTGGAGGCATAGTCAGTGATGAGCTGCTGTTGTAATTGATTCTGAAAGCCTGTGAGCAGTTGACGAAAGTATTGAAAACTACGGTTGCATTTTTTACTTGAAAATATTCGTTCAGTGCCGAATTTTCTTTTCCACGAACAATGCAAAGTGCTGCCCGATAATTTGTACCACGCAAATTTTCAAAATAATTATTATAAACGTTGTGATTTTCTCCAATAATTCTTACCCCTCCGGTATTAGAAATTCCATTGCCAAAAAAGTAATTTCCTTTCACGGTACATCCATTCCCATGACGTAATGTAAGCATACCTTTGCATTCGTAAAAAAGATTGTTATAATACGTATTTCCGCACGATTTATTCGAAATCGTTTCAATTTCGCCATTACAATGTTCAAAAAAATTATTCTTGACTGTTACTGCGGCGATTGTCATTGAGGTAGAGCTATCGCCTATGCGAATGATTTCCTGTCCGTTCAGTTCGTTGCCATTCGCATCGAGATTGGCATTTCGATACCCAAAATAATTCTCTGAAATTTCATGATTCACTGTTATTCCACTGGTAAGCCAAACTACCATTAAAGTTCCGGAATTGGTCTTATTTACAAATGAACAATGATCCACTTTATTGTTTTTTCCATAAATAGAAACCCATTTGCTGTCAACGGTACTGTCTAAAGGATTATAATTTTCTATGGCTGTATTCGTTAGTCTGCAATTTTCGGCAAGTTGAGAAGAAGAGGTTCTGAATGAAATAACATCCGAACCACTCAAGTTTCCATCTTTGAAATAAAGTCCGCTGACAACTATGTATTTACCGGAAAATTGGAGTTTTGAAGTTCCATTCAAAATTACGTTACCAGGAGTTTCTGCCATCAGTACAATTGGTTGCGATTCATTCCCGGTACCTCTGAAAGATATGGATTGATTGGTCCATGTGCCGTTTTTCATAACAATCGTGTCTCCCGCCGACCAACTGCCATTGTTGATTTCCGAAGCTGAAGTAACCGTCGTTTGTCGAGCATTTACGATGGTAAAACTCATAAAGAAAGTTATTAGTAAAAATAGTCTGCCGCTTGGGTTCGATGAAGTTAAAATCATAAAATTTTTTTAAGTAGGGAAAACAGATTGTTTTTTTCTGTTTTCCCTGATAGAATGCTTAAGCAATGAAAAATAAATTAAATATCATTGAATTAAACTCAATTCAAAGAAATTTTTGATACAGCTGTATGTCCATCAATACCGTTAAACTGAGCGATATATAAACCTTTTGACAGGTTGGTCGTCAAGCACCCATCCGTTTGGGCTGAAATTAATTCTGCTCCGGCAAGATTGAATATTTTTATTGTTCCTCTTGTGTTGGTCAGAATATTTTTACCGCTGGTCCAAATGGCAGCGCTACTATTTTTGGGTGTATTGACAGCATTGGCGCCTTCCACAAGAACTTTATCCCATGATTTTCCAACCCGTATGCCACCAATTTGAGCACTAATTCCTCGCTGGCGCAGATTGATTCCCAAACCGGCAGTGGCACTATAATCTGTTTGAGTATCTATAGCAACCAACTTGTTGGTTTGTTCGGCTTCCGATTTTGTTAAATCCGGATTGATGTACAGCGTAATTTTGTCATTGCTATCACCTGCGATTGTTTCATAAACTAAAACAAATAAATGATTAACATCGGGATACAAAGTTAATCCCGGAATAGAAGTAGACTCTACATAATCAGCAGCAGTAGAAGAATTCTTTGTAACAGCTACAAAAAGTTCTGAGCCATCTGCACTTACTTTTGCAAAAACTCTTCCACGTGTCATACTGGAGGAAGTTTTTGAACCTTCATAAGTAAAAAAATCGCGGTAAGAGCGATAGCTGTGGCTGGAAATATTGACCAAAAATGCCGTGTAGATTTTTTCTCCAACTACAGCTTTCAAAGTATCGCTCCCAAATTTTACAATTTTTGTAGAGATTCTTTGTGTAGCGCTTGTTGCACCCACTGCAGAATCCAATACTGCTACATTACCAATATTAGAACCTGCATAACCGGTGTAAAACAAAGCCCCCTCAGCAATTTTGGGACTCACACCGTAAGCTTCTGAAGATTTAGGAGAAACATGCCAATCATTATACCCTTCCAAATTACCACCAATAGGTGCAGTTTGAAAATACTCCGTAAAGATTTGTGCATTTGCCGTAAAAATGGCAACACAGAGCGAAAGTAGTAAAATTAACTTTTTCATAATGAATAAATTTAAAAGTGAAACATTATTATTTAATAAATCAAAAAATTCAAGTCTTTTCCATTATCCGGCAAATATTTAGAATAAAAATTTTTATAATTATCTGTTCCCATCGGAATATCGACTCTTTTCAATACCCAGCAAAAGTCTATTTGAACTTTATCCCACTCTTCAATTTGCTGATAGGGAAATTCAGTAGGAGATTTTCCTAAATAAGGGAGCAAAAATTCTATTGCCTTTGTGATACTTCTTCCATCGTTAGAAATAGCATGAAAAATATCTTGATTCATGGATTTTGCTATGAAAGCCATATCCATAAAATGGGTCAGATTATATACCGAATAACCAAATGCTTTTGTTCGTTGTAATTCTAAGGGTTGTGCACCATTGGGCTCTATTTGGGAGAAAATCCTTCTTTCCGGAAAAGTTTTTACAAATTTGTCCGCAACTTCGTTATTTTCTGTAAATAAAGCATATCTCACTACTTGCACGTCAAAAGCAGTTCCATGATTGTTTTTGGCATTATATTCTTCCTGACCGATTTCGGAAGTCAACATCCAGTTCAAGTACGACGAAAACCAATCTTTCAAAGCTGTTTGATCTTCCTTCGGAAACTTTTTGGAAGATTTCAGCAATTCAACCGCATCGAGCATTTCGACAAATGAATAACTGTCCAAGACACCTTCTCCGCGCCCCTTTCCATTGTTGCGTCCCGGAATGGTTTGCCCAAATTCCATGTTCGGATTCATTCTTGTTTTTTTATCGAGAAACCATTTTTTTAAATTCTCCACTGCTTTTTGGGCATATTCATCATTATTCGTAAGATGATAGGCAAGCGAAAGAATCATGACACTTCGAGCCATTTTGGAAAGCGAAGTTCGATCGAGTTTTTCTATTTCAGGATTGGAAACGCCGTCTTTACGAATGTATGGCAATCCGTCTTTTGTGTCGGGATTAGGCCACCAATAACGTCCCAGGCTCATATAGTCATGTTTGTCTCCACTTGCCGGAGTTAATGGTTTATCCATTACAGTAGCAATCGTTGTAGTCAGATGTTTGTCGGCTTCCTTTATAACTGCTTTCACAACTTCCGAATTGGTATTTTTAGCACTGTTTATTTGATTCAAATTCCAAATTCTCGGCTGAGCCTGTAAATTCGACACTGAAAGCAAAATCGGCAATCCTATCAAACAAGAAATGTACTTTTTCATCGTATTATTATTTTTGAAACAAATTTATCTTTTTCTGTTTCAACAGCTATAATGTAAATATCTTTATCAGGTAAAACAATATTTTTATCGTTTGTTTTTATAATATTTTTTCCACTATAATCATATACATTTGTCAATGTTTTTGCTTCAATAAGAATAGATAAATTTCTGCCTGAAATAGAAAAAACAGTATTTTTGTTTCCGTCAATATTTTTCACTCCATTTGTTTGATTATTTTCAACTTCAGTTAGAAATGCCTTAATCTCATTTTCCATTTGAGTATGGTAAGCATCCGGAAAACCTCCATGGCCTCCACCCGGAACTGTTGTAAACTGATTCTTTACTCCCGCTGCATCCAAAGCGTTATGCAATGTAACCGACTGACTGTAAGGAACCGTAGGATCGGCATCACCGTGAATAATGTAAGTCGGCGGTGTGTTTGCATTCACATAATTAATCGGCGAAATGGAATTGATAAAATTTTGATCCGTGGAATGCGGGCCTAACCAATTGACCAACGAAGTATAAAACATGAAATTATTCAAATCGGCGGGTCCATATTTATCGATTACAGCCATTATTTTATAATTTCCTCCATGAAGCACACAATCGTTATCGTATAACGGATTGTTTTCAAGGTAACCGCTTATCAAGGCTAAATGACCGCCGGCGGAACCACCCTGAAATATAATTTTCATTGGGTCGATATTCAATTCCTTTGCATGATTCAATAAATACATCATCGCTCCGCGAACATCTTCCACTGCCGCAGGTGCAGTTGCTTCGCCCGTCATTCGATACTCTACATTGGCTACTGCGTAACTCCTATTGAAATAGAGATTAAAACCTCCCTGATCTTCTTTGTACCCGTGATTCCATCCGCCTCCATGCATATTTATTACAACCGGAACGGGTGCTTGAGGATTTAACGGATAATAGATATCCATACGGGTATTTTCGCTGTTTACGTTTTTATAAACAACATCGGTCAATCCATTATAGTTGGAAGGATAAGCCACTGATTTCAAAGTTTGAAAATGTATTGTAATAGTTTTCGATTGATTTGCAGCATTTCCCACTTCAACAAATAAACCCGTCGATATAATCAACGTATAATCTTTATTAACTCCAGGTGTGGTAGTAAATGTGACAGGAATGGTAACTACGTTGTCAACGATTTGGCAATATTCCAAAGGAATTGAAACGCCATTTAATAGAATAGTTCCCATACCAATATGTACATTTTTATTGAAAGTCAGAATTATATTCTTCTTCAGATTGGAATAAACTACTTCACCTTCGACAGGAGAAGAACTACGTAAAGTCAATTCAGTCGCTTCCTGATATGTGCGGGATACAATTTTATAAATATACAATCCGCTGCCGGTATTGTTGGCTATTCTCAATTTTGTAGCACTGTTTCTCAAAAGTGGAATGACATAAATGCTGTCAGGCGATTTACGTGTAGTGTAAGTACCAATTACCTGCCATTGACTATTCACTTGTTCTTCCAGCCGAAAACTCATGGCATCAGTACCTGTAAGTGCATGAATTTCCAATTCTCCGACTGTGTTTAAGGTAGGAAATTCAACGGCTGCACCTTGCGAACTTTTATCCAGCAAAATACGGTTTACATGTTGTTCCCCGGTAGCGCAAGTTACAGAACCGGTATAGAGGTATGCTTTAACCAGATTGAAGCCGTTTATGGTCGAGCTTGGATAACTTCCTGAAGTGTACGGAGTTGTTGCTACCGTGCCCCATGTTCCATCTCCAAAATCGGTCTGAATTTTATCTACAGCCTGGTCAGTAGGAGGAATTACATCACCTGTATATTTCGTAAGTTCAATGTCGTCGACGACAAACCATCCGGCATTTACATAATTTGGATCTGTAGAAACGGTAGCATAGAATATAATCTTAAATGTTCCGGCATCATTGATTGGTAAAGTTATTTTTGAAAAACCGGGCGTAGCCGATTTATTAGGAAAAGTGAAAGAATCATAGGTCTGAAGAATAGTGGTGTCATTACCTATTACTTTTCCTACGTACAAAGTCATATAAGTAGCATTTGCATTCTTGGAAACATAAAATGAAAGCGTATCAGCACCCGAAACTTCAGGACTAATCAGATTTTTATTGTATCTTCCCGAGCCTGTAGTATCAAACTTGGCTGCATACATACCGGAAAAAGTTAATCCGGTATGATTAAGCGAACTGGTAGAATTACACTGCCGAATCCAACCTGAAGGTGTGGATAGAGAAAATCCTTCCTGAAATTGATATTCTGTGGCATTCAATATGAAAACACCAAATAGAATAAAGAGAAATACACTGACCGTTTTTTTCATAAGCTTTATGTTCCAAGTTTCATATCTGCATTTTTTCATGCAGACATGATTGCTTGGTTAATAAGTTATTGAATAGCGATTTTTTGGAATTTGGTTTCACCATTTTGATTGTTGAATTTAACAATATAAATTCCTGAAGGCAGGTCAGTCTGAACAGTTTTGACATTTCTTACCGATTCTATCAAGCCTCCCTGCATATTGAAAATACGTATATCGCCCGTTTCGGGACAAACAATTTTTTTATTTACTACAGTGATATTCGGATTATTTTTTAAATTATCCATTCCAGTAATCAACGTTGTAAATTCAATAGCAGAAGAAAGGAATGAATCAGAATAATTTATATCCCCATCCCCGATGGCTTGAACCTTGTAAGAATATGCTGTGGATGCAGACAAATTGGTTATATCAAAACTGTTAATGGTTTGCCCACTAACACTGAATGGCGCTCCTTCAATTAACGTTGATCCTTGATAAACATAAATTTTATAGCCTGTTGCATTTTCTACCGGAGTCCAATTAGCTGTAGCTCCTGACGAGGTAACATTGGATGCATCCAAAACAACCGGTTTAGCCAACAAAACGGGATTGGTATTGCGAGTAATAATTTGCCAAATATAAATCACTCCATTGGTGGGATTTTCAATTCTGAGTTTAGTCGGTGAAGTTTTTTCCAAAGAAATAATATAAATGGAATCGGTGCCTGCAGCTTTCGAATTGGCATCATAAACGTAAGGAGAACCAATAGCCGACCACGAATTGGTACTTGGATTGAATTCTTTTAACTGGAAGCCGTTTCCTGCAGTACCAGCCGTAGCGTGAATTTCAATTTGTTTGAAAGCATTGACTGTTGGAAATGCTATTTTTCCACCATTTGCTAATTTATCGATAGCAATACGGTTGGTATGCGATTCTCCTTTAATGCCAGAAATTGAACCGACACACAATGTGGCAGCAGTTAAGTCAAAGCCTTTGATTGAATAACTTGGATAAGAACCTGAAGACGGCGTACTGCTTGCAATTTCTCCCCATGTGCCATCATTAAAATCTGTATAAATAGCATCGGTAGCATAAGGATCGAGAGTTGTAATTTCAGAAGAAGAAGCTGAAGGGTCCGAATCGCTATAAGTTACTCCGTCTCCTTTGGCTACTACCTGATACGTATAAGTCATTCCCGATATCAATCCCGTAATCGCGAGGCTGGAAGTTGCCTGACCACTGGCATTGGTTGTACCAACCAAATTTGTTCCCAAATAAACTTTCACATCGTAACCGATTGCATTTTCAACCGGCATCCAATGAGCAGTAAATCCATTAGCTGTCGCATCGGTTGGAGTACCAACGGTTGGGGCAGGAAGTGGACTTGCAGTTGACTGCGCTGCTACTGCTTCAGACCAAGTTGAACAAATTCTAACGTTACCCAAATTATATATTTCTTTACTAGCACCATGTACTTTAAATTGTAAAGTTTGTAATGAAGTTTTTGTACTGCTTGTTGAAGTTGCATCACTTGCATCAGCAGTTGGTTCTGATGGAGATCCAACAATTGGATTGATGTATATATACGAAACTTTGTTATCTAAATCATATTTAAGAACAATAAAATAGGTGGCGCTTACATCAGAATATTCTGTAGTAGACCATTTGATGTCTCCACTACTTGTACTTCCTCTTGTTGTACCAAATCGAAAATATGAAGTATTAACTGCTCCTTTCCCTACCCAAACTTGAACACCAGTATTTGAGCTTGGAGTACTTAAACTAATAATAGGGGATTGACTTTGTGATTGAGAAACTGAATTAGGAGTGTACAAAAAAGCAGCATAAACAGTTCCAGTAGTTAACGCTGATGAATTAAAATTTCTATAAACGCAATAATTAGAGGAATTGGAAGAATAATTTGCCAAATAATTACATACCATAGCTTTCCCCTGACCAGATAGAATATAGCTGCCACCTGAATTAGAGTAAGTTAAAGTAGAGCTTCCAATAACAAAATCGTCTGGCCAACCACCAATTGTTCTATACGTTGTCCAACCTGAATTATCTTTTAGTTTACTACCCTCTGGATAGTTAAATGTTTCATCTAGATAAACGGTTCCATTTGCCATAAATGTCAAGGCAATCATTGTGATAAGTAATGTAATTTTTTTCATAATCATTAAATTTAAATAGTTAAACTTTTAAAGTGAATTTTTATTTAGAAATAAGTTTCAAAACATATGATTTATTTGCTGAACTAATTTGGCAGAATAGCAAACCTTTTTGTTTTGTTGAAATTTTTATTTGTATCATTCCTTCGTTTGTTTCTATTTCATTTTGCTGAATTTTTTCCCCCAGTATATTATAAAGTATTACTGTTATTTTCCCTGCTTTTGTATTGGATATCATTAATTGTGTACTACCGTTGAAAGGATTAGGCATTACAGAAATTTCATTATTTACAATGTTTTTCCATCCTACAATTTCATTTAGCTCATAGGTATAATTTTCAGGTGCTTCTGGTCCTGCACTTGTTTCATCCATTGGTCCGTTAACGACCAGAGAAACAGTATTGTATTCATCTGCTCCGATGTCTCTTATTCCCACTGCTGGTTGTCCTTCAAAATCGGTTGTAACAAAATCATAAGCTGTGGAAGCATTCACTGCTGGACTGAAAGATGTCAACTTAAAGAGATTGAAAGGTATCATATTAGCACAATTCTGATTGTAAGCTCGACAATTCGTTAAAACAAGTTCTGGATCGATCGTTCTCAATTGTGAGTCATTGTAACTCGGCAATCCAACTGAAGCAGCTTCTGTCGGATAAAAGATATTATTGGTAAAACTGACTCCTGCCAAAGAAGTTGTACTATAATATTTTACTATCGGATTAGACGATGCCGAAACAATGTTGTTTGCAATCACACAATTTTTCGGTGATTTTCCATAAGAACCATTATTATCGAAACCAATTTCTATATTCGATACATTGTTGATTAACGTATTGTTGGTAATGATAATATTTTCAGGTAAAAAATGGCTGGACAGGCTGGTAGATGAATTGGTTACGTCTCCATTAGTGATGGTTAAGGCAGCATCCCATTTGTCACCAGTAAGTTCTTCAAAATAATTGTTGAAGATTTTGTGGTTTAATCCATACATCCTTACACCACCACATCCAATAATTCCTCCATTGAAAAGTGCGGTTTTATTTTCTCCAAACATGAAATTACCCTCCACTACACTACCTCGGCCTTGACGTAAACAAATGGTCCCAAGGCAACGTCGAAAAGTATTGTGCCGAATGGTATCACAATTGCTTTTTATCGAAATAATTTCAGGATCTCCATCGCAATTTTCAAATAAATTATATTCCACTACCGTATAAGCATTGAGGTTGCTCAAATCGCTTACACCGATACGGATTGTTTCTTTTTCATTATCCACGCGAGGCGTATTATCTCTAAAAATATTATGATCAATCTTGTCGTGTTGTGAAATAGCAGGAACTGTTCCATGACTACCATCAATGACAAGTAACGCTCCTATATCATGTTTGCCTTCAAAAAGATTATGATCAATTCTGTTGTGATGGCTTCTGCAAATTTCATTCTCCCATATTTCGCCTATTGTTATCCATTTCGAGTTTTTTGTAGCATCAGAATTCATGGTAAACCAGTTTCTAGTAATACGCACATAACTGCAACCTTCCATTTTGAAAATGGTGCTTACTGGACTGAGTTCAAATTTAAAACCCTCGTAAGTTACATAGCTTTGTCCCTGTGGATTGAAATAAGAAGCACCAGTAATTTTTGCTCCGAAAAGATTTTTCGATTTTATTAAAATTGGTTTTAAAGCTGAGCCTCCACGTGTTATTTTAATGCGACCGAGATTATAAGTTCCATCCAACACCAAAATAGTATCACCAGGATTCATATTAGCTAATGCATCTTTGAATTGTGCAACGGTAGATACTGTGCGTGTTATGGAAGAAACTTGAATTTCTGAAACTAATGCACCAATGTTTATTGGTCCTGATACAACAAAAGTAATGGGATTGGTTGTACCACTCAAATCTCCCGTCCAACCGTCAAATTGATAACCTGACTGAAGTATTAAAGTAGCTTTTAAAGTAGTTCCTTCGTAATAGGTGGTTTGTTCTGGAGACAAGCTAATGGTAGCACCGATTGGTTGTGTTACTGTTACGGGATATTGAACAGGAGGATTTGATGGATCTACAACTACTGTTGCTCCAATAGAATAATTTTTATCCACGATAAACGTTTTCGGGTTTTCAGTTCCTGATAAATCGCCTGTCCAAC
>Ga0255342_1003229_pt1 | contig 18605 bp, 5 predicted proteins | sample wastewater_treat_3_FD_192416 | JGI IMG/M metagenome (GOLD analysis project Ga0255342, IMG submission 192416) | Wastewater microbial communities from Lulu Island WWTP, Vancouver, Canada - plant14 | ecosystem: Engineered > WWTP > Wastewater > Unclassified | place: Canada: Vancouver, British...
TTAAATCAATTAGTTGTTTGCGTAACTCACTCAGTTTTTTTGAGTAGTCTCCGCGCATTTGCTTTATGGCAAATTTATGTGCCGCCGCATTACGGCTACGAATAATATCGTCAACAGCTTCAACCTGAAGCAAATCCATTTTTCCGTTAACAAAGGCTCTAAGCGAAAATTCGCCTGGCTCTGCCATCCGTGCGCCTTTGCCGATTAATAATTGCAAAATCTTGTTTTGAATATATAATGAGCCATGACAAGAAATTTCGGAAACATCTTCTCCCGTATAAGATGAAGGTCCTTTGTAAAATGTCACAATCACATTATCTACAACACCCGCTTCATCTACAATGTCGCCATAATAATTGTGTCTGTATTTTGGAGTATTCAATTTGCCGGATTGAAAAAACTCGGACACTATATTATGCGATTTTTTGCCGCTAATTCTTATAATGGCTATGCCTCCTATTCCGGGCGGAGTAGATATGGCGCAAATGGTATCGGATAAATTTGGAATCATTAAACAAAGTTAATATAAAAGTCAAATATTACACTATCGGATTATTACTGATGAACTTTATATTTATGTTGTTGAAAAGCTAAAATATATATACATATTGTTTTAGGTTTGTTTTTTTACAAAACATTTAACAATAGATTAACTTTTTAGGTTTTTTTAAACAAGTCATTAACAGGCAAATAGATATAAAAAAATATCATAAAAGCGCATAAAATATTGTTTTGATTAATATTAAACATGTAATAAATATATGTAATATATATATTTAAATTTTTGACTAATTTGTTTTTTATAAATTTAAAATGTTTAAAATCAAATATATAGATATATTATGCTTGGCATATTTTATAATAATTCAGTTTGCATTCGGTGTTACTTTATATTATATTAGAGCAATGTAATGATTTGATACGGGGGTATTAAATAAATTATTATGTTTTAATATTACTCAGTATGAATACCAAATTTATCCAACGAAGTGTTGCTGCTTATGTAAATAAATTGGTTATAGCAACAATATGCGTATTTGTTTTGTTTTTATCGAATGTAAATGCGCAGGTTAATGTTTCCGGGTCCAATGGTGCCGACGGCAATTATACTACATTAACTGCTGCTACAGATGCATTTAATAAAATTAATTCTAATAATCAGGCGGGGAAGAATATTGTAATTAAAATAACTGCCGACATAGTTGCCGAGCCGGGCACTGTTGCATTAACCGGAGCTACCGGTATGTGGAATACACTTACTATCATTCCTGATGGAGGCAATAGAAGTATTACCGGAAATATAAATAGCGGATTAATCAGGCTGGACGGCGCCAAAAGGGTAACAATTAAAAATAATGGTGCATACAGATTAACATTTTCAAATATTTATAGTGGAGGTTCCGCAAGTACTTTGTTCTTTATTAACGATGCTTGCGATAATGTGATTCAGAATTGCGAATTTTTAGGCAGTGGCAGAAATTATAATACAGGAGTAATTTGCTTTAGTACCGGTAAATTAGGTGGAAGTGGCAATGACAATAATACTATAAGCAATTGTATTATTAGAGATGCCGGTGGAAACTTCCCTTATATTGGTATTTGTTCAGTTGGTAGAGATATGCCCGGACAAACAAACAGCAACAACACCATTTCGGATTGTAATATCTATAATTTTAGTAATGTTACAATGAATGGTTGGCATGCAGGTATTTACCTTGATCAGGGGAATGATACGTGGACCATTTCGGGCAATAGTATTTATCAGACTTCTCCTTACACTAGCGGTTCATATATATGTGACCATTATGGTATAAGAATTAGTTGCCTGAAAGGCAACGGATTTAAAGTTACAGGTAATTATATTGGAGGCACTGCATCATCATGTGGCGGATCGCATTGGACTATAGGGTCTAGTGGTACTCATATCAGTTCCAGATTCAGGGGAATTTATTTAAGAGTTGGTTCAGCCGACACCACATTTGTAACCAAAAATACCGTTTCAAAAATTGATTTATATTCAACTATAGTTTTTACCGGTACAGGTAAAGTCAATATTGATGATAGTGCTACATTTATGGGCATTTTTGGTTCACGAGGCTTATTGAATACATCAGAAAATACTATTGGCAGCCAAACATTAACGGATGATATTATTTACTCGGCTCAAGGACCCCAACAAGCGCACTCAATGGGAATTTTGTATGCAGGTTTAGACAATTGGGTATCGAATAAAAATGTTATAGGCGGTATAACGGGAAAAAATACCGGTTCGGCTTATACACAAATATATGCATTAGAGTTAATTCCAAAAATTGATGGAAAAAAATGGACATGCAGAAATAATACTATTGGCGGCACTGTTGCAAATTCAATTCAAATAGTATCGGGAAACAGTTCAAATCCTAACATGGTTCATGGCATTTTTTCGGGGGAACCGGATACCTACAAGCCCAAATATGAAATATCAAATAACGTTGTAAGAAATTTAAGTGCTTCAAGTAGTGCCGGAGTAATTGGCATTCTTGTGGTATCTCAATATCATTCGGGCGAAAATTTAATTAAAAACAATACTGTATATAATTTGTCATCAAGTGTTTCCGGAAAAGAAGTTTATGGGATATATATTAAGTGGGGGGGCGGTGTAACCATCGAAAACAACAGTGTAAGATCATTGTCGTCTAATGGCAGCACTTATGGTATTGCTGCATATAACAACAAAGCAAATTGCGGTATTTTGGTCAAAAACAATTGGGTTAAGCTGGGGTACGATGAAAGTGGAACAGCCATAACAACAGGCACATTCTATGGCATTTACGAAAAAGCCGAATCAGGAGGAGAAGCAAATAATTTTTATCATAATAGCGTATATATTGGAGGAAGCAGGCCTTCTTATGCGTTTTATAACACAGGTACAATAACACCAAAAAGTAATTGCAAAAACAATATTTTCTACAATGGCAGTTCCAATGGTACAAGTATGTCAATTTACATTTCTGGAACACAAGATGTTGTTGCTAACAATATTTATTTCAAATCCGGAACAGATTTTAGCGCATACCGTAATGGAACGACATATACAAATAATTTTAGCACATGGAAAACGGCAGCAAGTGATGCAAACAGTTTGGTTTCCGACCCGCTTTATGTGAATGCCGGAGCCAATGGTGCATTATTTGACCTTCATATAAATCCGGCAAGTTCTCCTGCGCTTGATGCTGGTGTAGATTTAGATATAGCTAACGACTGGGATGGAGATTTCAGGAATGATTATCCTGAAATTGGCGCAGATGAAGTTTGCAAAGCAAATGTAAATTTAGCAGCCATTCCTGCACCTCACTCAATAGGGAATAATGATTTTATTTTTTCGGGAGTTAGTTCATCAGACTGGGATAATCCGGGTGCATGGTACAAAACGGCATGGGATGCAACATATTCAATATACAGAACACAACCTGCCGCAGCCATACCAACCAGTTCAGACAATGTATATATTGCCGGAACTACATGTTGGAATACTTATGTAGTTAACATAACCAACAGTGATGCAGATTGTAAAAACCTTTATATTTTGGCTCCTGATGCCAAAGGTACATATCAGCTAAGGATGTCTAACAGCAGAACCTTAAATGTTTATGGAGATTACATGAATTATGGTTCATTTGATTGCGGCAATGGTACGGTTAATTTTACGGGAGCAACTAATAATATTGTGCGCAGCAACTGGACCAATACTCCTACAAATATGTTTAATAATGTAATTGTAAATAAGTCAACCGGCTCTATAACATTAACAGGAAGTAATGCAACAAATGCCATTGCTGATATAAATGGCAATTTCACATTAACATCAGGTACGTGGGATGTTGGCACCACAACTACAAATTATGCAATGTATGTTGCAGGCGACTGGACATTTAATGGCGGCACATTCACTCCGAGAAGTGGCAAAGTTACTCTTGATGGTAGTGGATTGCAGTCTGTTGGTGGCTCTAATAATACTTCTTTTTACGATTTGGAAATAAATAACAGCAGTGCAAATACTCAAGGAGTAAATATTTCAACAACTCCAACCATTACAAATGTGCTTACGCTTACAGACGGCAAGGTTACGACTGGCGCAAATCGGGTAATTGTAACAAATACGGCGGCTGCAGCTATTGTTCCATGGGCTGGAAATACTAATTATGCCAACAGCTGGATTTTTGGCAATTTACGCAGATATGTTACCGGTGGTGGGCCTCTCAATTATGATATTCCTGTTGGCAACACAAGCAAAGCATTTTATGGAAAGATTGTTAGTTCGGGATTTACATATACTTACCTTGATTGCAAATTTAATGACCCATTAACTACTACCGGTGGCACTTTGGATCCGTTATTGGCTCGTGATTTTGGAACTCCATATACATCAGTTCATTCTGCTGGAGAATGGCAAATTGATGCAAGTGGTACAGCCGGTGGCACTTATGACTTCTATGGATATACTGCTAATTTTAGCGGATTAACAGACAACACATTTGCCATATTAAAACGTCCTAGTGCTTCTACATCAGACGCTGACTGGATTGGTGAAACTGCCGGCACATTGAATGCCAATGGAGGCTTAGGCCGTATGGTTGCCCATGGTTATGCTTTACGCAAAGGCATGAGCGGCTTTTCTAAACTTGGTATTGGAATAGCCGATTCTCCACTACCTGTTGAGTTGATAAATTTTAATGCAGAATGCTTAGCAGATGCCATACAAATAAACTGGACAACAGCAAGTGAAATAAATAATCTGTCTTTTACACTTGAGAGCAGCAGCGATTTAAACAAATGGGAAACTATTGCTACAATTGCAGGAGCCGGCAACAGCAATTCAATTTTAAATTATAAATATTCTGATAATAAGCAAAATCACGTAGTTTATTATCGCCTTAAACAAACTGATTTTGATGGTGAGAGTGAGATTTTTGGACCTGTTACGGCAGATTGCAATGATATAACACCATCGATTGTTTGCTATCCCAACCCGTTTACAGATCAGGTTGTTGTAAGTTTGCAAAATATTGAAGCAGAGCAGGGTAGTGTTGTGCTACGTGACGTAACCGGCAGAGTTGTTTTGCAGCAAAATATAAGCCTGCCTGAATTAGAACAAAAAACAATTTTGCTTTCTCTTTCGAATTTGGCAAATGGAGTATATACTCTTACTGTATATGCCGGTGAAATAGAGAAAAATATAAGAATGATTAAAAAATAAAAAGCTTAAAATGTAAAAACATAAAAAGCCTTCTGAATTCAGAAGGCTTTTTATTTGAATGATTATAATTTATTTGAGTAACAATAACGGATTAACACTTGACGCAGTGGCGGATTTCGAAACACAAAACTGTCAATAAACCACAAAAGTAGATGTGAGGTAGAATGTTCAATTAACCACGTCACCCACCATTGAGCCAAACGCCTATTACCTGCTGCTTTTATTTTCATAACTTCAGCCCAACACCAATTCGTCCGGTAAATATTTTTGGAAATTGATTGTAGTTGAATGTTGTGATTTTTCTTTGCTGAATAGGAAAAGCTGGATTATCTTCTTTGTCTGAAAAATAGAAAGTGTCAAAAAAGCAAATAGGGACATTTACATCAATAAATAGTTTTGAAGTCACGAAATATGTAAAACGAGGAGTTATGAAAGTTCTTAGTCCTGCACTGATATCGGAGGCTGGGAACGCACTTGAAATTTTTGAGTTATAGCTATTTTGTCGATAATAAGGATTAATTCCTAAACCAATAGAAGGAACAAGTTTGCTGTCTTTTGATTTGTTAAAGTTTAATATGTATTCGTATTGAATGGATATTGCCGCTGTTGTTATGTCGCCTCCATTTATTGTTTGCCTATTGTTAGTAGTATCATTTACAATTTCAGTTATTGTTCCGATTTTTCCAAACATTAAGTTTGTTAGTTCTATTTCGTGAAAATTATTCTTTTTTGATTTCCATTGAAAAGCAATTGTTGGATGAAAAATTTGCAATGTTGTATTTGTGTATTGATAACGATAAGAAGATGTATCGTTTAATCTTCTTGATTTTGTTTGTTCATCAAAGTTAGCCAAGTTGTAAATCTTTATTCCCGCTTTATAGTTAAGGTGAGTGTTTTGTTGTGACCAACCCGTTTTAACTATGATTGTCAATAACAATATTGTAAGCAGCTTATTTTTCATAATTTCTATTTTTCCCATAACGGCATAGTCTTTAGTTTTATTGTCTAATGTTGCAGGTAACGGTTTGGGCGGTTTGCGAAGTGATTTGCATTTTGCAAATCGCTTGTTAGTGTACAGTCCCGCAGAGCTGGACACGGCAAATCACCCGCACCGTTAGTGAAAAGCCCAAAGAGATTTTCACTAACATGTCAATAACTGATTAAGCTAAATTTATTTATCTTTTAATCAACTTTATGTTTAATTGTTATTGCCTTATGATTTTAATTATTTGCAAATCAGTCTCGGTTAAAATGCGCATGAAGTAAACACCGGCAGGATAAATTCCTATTTCAAATTGTTTTGAGCCATTAATTCCTTTAAAATCATTTAGGAAACCTTTACTTAATAATTTTCCATCAACGTCTGTAAGCTCTATTTCAGCATTAATCCATTTTTGTGAATAATCAATGTAAATTGTTCCATCAGTTGGATTTGGATATAAATTTAAAGACGCATCATCATTGTTGTTTATGGCACTGCAAAGTTCAATAGTAATATTAATAGTGTCCGAAGCAATACATCCATTATTCACCGTTACAATTACATCAAAACTGCCAAGTCCATGACCTGTTGAGTCAATCGTAATTGTTTGCCCTGTTTGTGAATTTTCACTCCACAAATATGTGGCTCCTGTATTTCCTGCGTCTAATATAAGATATGAATCATCGCAGATTGTGGTGTCATTTCCAAGCCATACAATTGGTAATGGGTTCACAGTCAGGTTCAATGTGTAAATGCTGTCGCATCCGTTCGTTGTCGTGTAAGCTGCAGTGTAGGTTCCGGCAGTTGTAAACGTGCTTCCGTGCCAAGTGTAGCTTGCACCGTTGCACATTGAATGACTTTCGTTGAATGTGTATGTTGGATTGATAGTAAGATTTAAAGTATAAATACTATCGCAACCAGTGCTAGAAGTATAAGCTGCAGTGTATGTTCCCGCTGAGTTATATACATTTCCTTGCCATATATATGAATCCCCGCTACAGATGCTGTGATTTTCAACAAATGAATATGCCGAAACTTCCGTCAGATACAGCGTGTAGATACTATCGCATCCATTAACGCTTGTGTATGGTTTAATGTAAGTCCCGGCTGTTGTATAGGTTGTGCCATGCCATGTGTAGCTTGAGCCCTGACATATCGAATGATATTCGTTGAATGCGTAAATAGGATTTGTCACAACCGTAATTGTTTTTGGATTAGCACATTGTCCTGCAGTTGGAGTGAAAGTATAATTTGTTGAGCCTGCGCTTGCCGTGCTGATTGTGGCAGGCGACCAAGTTCCGGTAATTCCGTTAGAAGAAGTAGTTGGCAGTGAGCCCGCAACATCACCCACGCAATAAGGACCGTAGGTGCTGAATGTTGGATCAGTCTTGGCATTTACAACAACTGTAATTGTTTTCGGATTAGCGCATTGTCCTGCAGACGGAGTAAAAGTATAATTAGTTGAACCCGCGCTTGCCGTGCTGATTGTTGCAGGCGCCCATGTTCCCGTAATGCCGTTCGAAGACGTTGTTGGCAGCGTTCCCGGAACATCTCCCACGCAATAAGGTCCGTAAGTGCTGAATGTAGGATCAGTCTTTGCATTTACAACAACTGTAATTGTTTTTGGATTTGCACATTGTCCTGCAGTCGGTGTGAAAGTGTAATTTGTTGAACCTGCGCTTGCCGTGCTGATTGTGGCAGGCGTCCAAGTTCCGGTAATGCCATTCGAAGAAGTAGTTGGCAACGAGCCCGGAACATCTCCCACGCAATAATGTCCGTAAGTGCTGAATGTGGGATTAACCTTAGCATTTACAACTACTGTAATTGTTTTTGGATTTGCACACAGCCCTGCAGTTGGAGTGAAAGTATAATTAGTTGAGCCTGCGCTTGCCGTGCTGATTGTAGCAGGCGACCATGTCCCCGTAATTCCGTTAGAAGAAGTAGTTGGCAGCGAACCCGCAGCATCACCCACGCAATAAGGTCCGTAAGTGCTGAATGTGGGATCAGTCTTGGCATTTACTACCACTGTAATTGTTTTCGGATTAGCACACTGTCCTGCAGACGGAGTGAAAGTATAATTTGTTGAGCCTGCGCTTGCCGTGCTGATTGTAGCAGGCGACCATGTCCCCGTAATTCCGTTAGAAGAAGTAGTTGGCAGCGAACCCGCAGCATCACCCACGCAATAAGGACCGTAGGTGCTGAATGTGGGATCAGTCTTTGCATTTACAACAACTGTAATTGTTTTTGGATTAGCGCATTGTCCTGCAGTCGGGGTAAAAGTATAATTTGTTGAACCTGCGCTTGCCGTGCTGATTGTTGCAGGCGCCCATGTCCCCGTAATTCCGTTAGAAGAAGTAGTTGGCAGTGAGCCCGCAACATCTCCCACGCAATAAGGTCCGTAAGTGCTGAATGTGGGATCAGTCTTTGCATTTACAACAACTGTAATTGTTTTTGGATTAGCACACTGTCCTGCAGTCGGGGTAAAAGTATAATTTGTTGAACCTGCGCTTGCCGTGCTGATTGTGGCAGGCGACCAAGTTCCGGTAATGCCGTTTGATGAAGTTGTTGGCAGCGAGCCCGCAGCATCTCCCACGCAATAAGGTCCGTAAGTGCTGAATGTGGGATCAACCTTGGCATTTACAACCACTGTAATTGTTTTTGAATTTGCACACTGTCCAGCATTAGGAGTAAAAGTATAATTTATTGAACCTGCGCTTGCCGTGCTGATTGTTGCAGGCGTCCAAGTTCCGGTAATGCCGTTGGAGGAAGTAGTTGGCAACGAGCCCGGAACATCTCCCACGCAATAAGGTCCGTAAGTGCTGAATGTGGGATCGGTCTTGGCATTTACAACAACCGTAATTGTTTTTGGATTAGCGCACTGTCCTGCAGTCGGTGTGAAAGTATAATTAGTAGAGCCGGCGCTTGCAGTGCTGATTGTGGCAGGCGACCAAGTTCCGGTAATGCCATTCGAAGAAGTAGTTGGCAGCGAACCCGCAGCATCACCTACGCAATAAGGTCCGTAAGTGCTGAATGTGGGATCAGTCTTTGCATTTACCACCACTGTAATTGTTTTTGGATTTGCACATTGTCCTGCAGTCGGTGTGAAAGTGTAATTTGTTGAACCTGCGCTTGCCGTGCTGATTGTGGCAGGCGACCAAGTTCCGGTAATGCCATTCGAAGAAGTATTTGGCAGCGAGCCCGCAGCATCTCCCACGCAATAAGGACCGTAGGTGCTGAATGTAGGATCAGTCTTTGCATTTACAACAACTGTAATTGTTTTTGGATTAGCGCATTGTCCTGCATTGGGAGTGAAAGTATAATTTGTTGAACCTGCGCTTGCCGTGCTGATTGTTGCAGGCGCCCATGTCCCCGTAATTCCGTTAGAAGAAGTAGTTGGCAGCGAACCCGCAGCATCACCTACGCAATAAGGACCGTAAGTGCTGAATGTAGGATTGTTTATAGCGGCATATACAGTTATATCCATTGTTACAGATGAGGCACACTGACCTGAATTAGGGTTAAAAGTATAAGTTGTAGTACCTGTACTGACAGTACTTATAGTAGAAGGTGTCCATGTTCCGCTAATACCGTTCAGGGAAGTAGTTGGTAATGAACCTGCAATATCCCCAACGCAATATGGCCCGAGTTGATTAAAATTTGGAGTAACTGAAGAAACTGTAACCGTAGTACTTGCGGTTTGCGAACATCCGTTAGCAGCTGAAGCGGTTACGGTATAAGTTGTATTTGTATTTGGTGTAAGACCTGTAGGGTTTTGCAAAGAGGAAGAAAAGCCTGCAGGAGACGAAGACCATGAATAATTTGCTTTGTTAACGGTAAGAGAAATATCATCAATTGACGGGTTTGCAAAAGGAGTAGTTGCATTGCAAATATAGGTAAAAACAATTCTTACGGTAGTTCCTGCCAATGCTTCGGGAAGCGAAACCGTTTGAAGGGTGTAATTGGCAAGGGCAGGCGTAGTATAGCTAAAAACCTGCGTATAACCGGTACCTGGGGTTGTTCCTGCAACAGGGGTATAAGCGGTTGTTGTGGTATATACCCTGACAAAATCATTACCATTATGGATAGTAGGCATTTTAAGATAAAACTTAAGGCTGATATTAGTAGAGCCCGAAGGAATTACAACATCTCTGTAAAAATGATTAACACTGGCATTTGCAGTTCCTGCATAAGAGGTTTCGGTACCAATATAAGCCGAATTCATGCCTGTATTAGCTCCGGCATAAGCATTACATGTCCATTTGTTGTTTGCTCCATTAACCTCATTCCATCCATTATTTGCAAAAGTACTTCCGGGGTCGAAACTACCTTCAATTAATGGGTTAATCAAAGTTTCGGTATTAGATGCCGATGAAAAAAGATTAATGGCATCACCTGTGCATATAGAGTTGTCAGATGCTGTAGCAGTAACATTTGTAGGAGCCTGTAAAAATGTTCCTACGCAAGACAAAGCTTGTGTCCAGCAAGAACCATTGTAACCTCTTACATAAGCAGTGTAGTTACCAGGAGTAGCTTGGGTTATGGTTAAGGTATTTGAAGAATTTGCAGTACTTGTACCTGTGGCACTGGTTTGCCAGTAGCATGTATATCCGGTTGGGCAGGTTCCCTGGGTGAAAGTTATGCTGCCATTGGTACACTGGGGCGAATTACTTGTAGGAGCGGTAAATCCGGTTGGCTGACAAAGGCTTTCTGCACCGCCGGTAAGCCAGTTCAGACTGAATCGTACAAAATGAATCTGCTCATAAGGCCAGGCCCATGCACCATTATAAGGAATAGTATCGCTGAGCTCATATACAAGCCCTATAGTATTATCAGGCAATACACACATTGTTGAATAGGCCGATCCGATCGTGGTTGCACCCATATCGGGATAAATTACTTTTCTGTATGGCCAATTATTTCCATCGTCAGTGGAAAGCATTACCGACATGTTTGTCCGCATTGTTGCATTAAAAGGAATCGATTGCAACAATCTGTTTTTATCAGATCCGCCGGCAATAGTTGTAAGACGGGCTATATCGCCATTACATCCGGGCTCTGTAATTTCTGTCTCTGCATAAGGAGTCCCCCATGATATTCCGTTATCAGTGGAAACATTCATATACCTGTTAGTTACATGTCTGATACTGGCTAAAATGCTGCCGTCTGCTCTCTGAACAAGCTGGGCTTCGTTGCCATCACCTGATGAGCAAGCAGAATTAGTACTGCATTTCCACGTTGCTCCATGATCGTCGGAATAAATTAAATAATCGTGAATGGGAGTAACAGCTGAACTTGTACGGGTTTGCAACAAAGCAGCCAGTCGCCCGTTTGCCATTTGTATGCCCGAGCCGGGAGACACAACTCCCGCATACCAGCCTCTTCTGGTTGCATCAGGGCATTTTGACCCATAAATACTATTGGTAATATCAACTCCGTTAATCCATGTCAAACCATTATCGTGGCTTTCAATTTTATAAATCTTAATTGGGTTACCAGGAGTAGATGCGCTAAATCTGTTTGCAGTACCCGTACCCGAAGCCATAAAGCAAAAAACAACCCCTGTTTGATAATCAACAATAAAACATGGGTCGGTATAACAATATGTGCTATGATTGCCTGCAATAGTAATTGGTGCAGACCATGTTTTACCGCCATCGGTACTTCTGCGCGATACTATATCTATAGAATTGGAAGCAGTAACCCCAATATCTTCCCCGTTATTCCATCGCTTGTCGTAAGCCGTTATTAATGATCCGTCGGGGCAGGTAGCCACTGCGGGAATGCGATAAAATTTAGAGCCATCATCACCACAACGGGCAAGACGTGCCTGAGAAAGCAATATGGTTCTGCTACCTGTAACATCGGTTGGTGTAAATGTGCTGCCACTAATTACAACCGAATTAATTTTAGCATTAATCAAATTCCCCTCAACTGCATTATTACTAATATCATAAGCAACATAAAAATAATGAGTCCCCATACTTAGAGACCTATTACCATTTATTGTAATTGTCCCACCTGAAGGGGAGGCACTTCCGAATATACTTCCCGTGTTTGGATTAAAGCGATACGAAGTACCCATATAATAAACATCAATATTGCTTACATCACTTATTGATGTTGTGCCCGTCATTTGCATATTTATCTGCGTAAGTGTTTTTGCAGATGTAACATCAACTGCTATTTGAACTATCTCTTCATTTTGATTGCCAATACCCGTAGGATATAAATATTTTCTTAATGTTACTGTTTGTGCTTTTAAGCTGTAACTTATAGTAAAAAATAGCAGTATCCATGTGATAAGATTAACGAATTTTATTTTTAAAAACATGGATTTTAGTAGTGGGGTAAAGGATGTATTCATGTGTTTAACTTTAAATTAATAATTAAAAACATTCGAATTGTTTAATCAGCAAATCGAACTTTTCCCCAATTATAACAGCATTTGAAAATCCCCCGTTAAAAACTTATTGTAAATAGCATATTTCCAAAAATTTATGTCGGTTTACTTTAAGTAATAACCTACAAATATAATAAAACATAAAGCCTTTATCAATACTGTTTAGACGATGATTTTATTTATTTATATGAATTATTAATAATATTAGATATAACACTTTATTATAACCGTATTTTAATATTTAGGGATTGCTGAAAAACACTCAACACTTTCTGCACCAGCAATTTATTTGCACTAAACTGCTATGCAGATACAGGTATTTTAATCAAAATCATTAAAAATCCTAGCATTTCAATTTTATTGCTTCATTCATGTAATAAATTTTGCGTTTATTTTCAAAAACAAATCGGATATAATGCTACGCTGAAAGTGCTTGTAAGTCTGATGCGCACCATCTTCTTCGTTGCCTTCGACTCGAAGTATTACCATACATCTTCGTCTTGTCGCCTCAAAGCAGGCGCACCTCAGACTTTTTCAGCAGACCCTATTTAAATTAATCGAAAATATTTAATTTTCAGTTAAATACTAAAGCAGTGTAATTGTTTTTGGATTTAAAATTATTTGCAAATGCCATAACATTAAATTGGCAATTAAGGAATAAAACAGAGCATTTATGCAATTTAAATTATATTGAATTAATATAATCGTTTAGCTCGGTTGCTTCTTCAATTTCTAATTTCTTTTTAAGGCGATATCTGGCTTTTTTAACGCTATCAACTGAAATTCCAAGCATAGTAGCAGTTTGATTTGAGGCAAGGTCGAGTTTTATAAGCAATATAAGTCTAAGCTCGGCTTGTGAAAGATCTTTATGTTTTTGTTTTAGTTTTGTCATAAAGCCCGGAAAACCTTTTTCAAAATATAATTTGAAATCGTTCCAGTCTTCATCTGTCAATATTTTCATGTTTCTCAGTTGTAATATATTGTTTGCTGTCAGAGCATTATTTTCCGCATCATTATATTCGCTAATTTGCTGATATAAGTTTTCAATTAATTGACTTTTAGAAATCAGGTTTCTTGTATAAACATCAAGAGCCTGCCTGTTTAGAGATATTTCCTGTTGCAATTTTTCAATTTCAAGCGACATGATTTTTTCGTTAGATTTTATGAGTTGCTTGTTTTTTCTGATTCTTATTATAAAGAAAGCAGCAACGGATAAGCTCATAAAACCTGCAAACAGTGCTAATAAAAGATAAAAACGGTTTTTCCTTTGTGCAATTTCTTTTTCCTTCGAAATTAGTTTTAGATTTTGCTCTTTTTGCTCTAGTTGATATTTTGCAGCAACATTTTCTACCGCAATTTCTTTTTCCATGTTAACCATAGAATCTTTTAAACTCGAGAATTTTTTATAATATAATAATGCATTTTTATAATCATGAATATCGTTATATACACTAGCAATCATATATAAAGCCCATTTTTTATCTTCCATTTGCTTACGTTCGCCGGCTAAAGTATAGGCTTTTATAAATGATTCCAGTGCTTCATTATTATTATTTAAATTTTGATGGCATTGACCTATATTTAAATAAATTTTCGGCATTTCGATATCATAATTTATTTCTTTGTAAATCGCCTTTGTTTTTAATAAATAGTCTAGCCCTTTTTTATAATCGCCCATACTCATATAAACTATTGCAATATTATTGTAACCGGCTGCTATTTCGTAAGAGTTGCCATGCTTAAGTCTGATATCTAAAGCCAAGTTGGCAAATTTTAATGCCTCGTCGTATTTTTTTTCAATTAAACTAATGAATGACAAAGGAGAGGCGCAGTTGGCTATTTGTATTGAATCTTTAATCGAAACAAAATAATTCATGGCGGTGTCAACAAGCATTTTAGCCGTTTTAAATTTGCCCATTCGTAAATAATCATCGCCAAGTTCTGCAATTTGAACTAATTTGTTTTTTTCATTTGCTTTTGATTTGTCTAAAAGCTTAATTGCTTCATTCCTGTTTAAAATAGCCTTGCCAAACTTTCCCATTGCGGAGGCATTTTCGGCCGAATATATTAGGGCAGTTACCAACAGCCATTCAGGTCCTGATTTCTGAAGATTTTCTATTGCATTGTCAAAAATAACGTCAGAGGAATCATACGCAGCTTTATTATATTCAATAACACCTTTAAAATAAAGCAAAACTCCCTTGTTCTGCCTTTCAATAGGAAAATTTTTGTAATATTCGACAAGATATTGATTTAATAATTCAAACCTATTACTTTCAGCCAATCTATGCAATAAATTAAATAACAATGTGTCACCGTTATCGTTCGGTAAATCTTTAATATGAGATATTGTTGATACAACATTAATGGTGTCTATGTCTAATAATTTAGGCTGTTCATTTGATTTATCTGAACTACAACCCGAGTTAATTAAATTTATGCTTAAAACAATTAAAATAAACAAGAGATAACGCATAATGTTTTCGACTATTCGTATAAAAACAGACATTAAATTATTCATTTGTTGAAATTAAAACTTTTCCCTGCAAATATATACAATGTCCACCTGATATTTTAAGCATATTACAATAGAATTATCTTCTGATTTTGATAAAAATATTGATAATCAGTTTTTTGAAAAACTGTATTTGCGCTTATTTCAATTTTGTCCACTATTTGTCCACCATATATATATTGACTTTAGGAGTTGTATTTTGTATATTTGAAATAGATTTCCACCATAATTTTGTTGTTACATGAAAAAACATTTACCGGAAAAAACATCATCAGACATAGAAAAAACTTGCAACATTAGGATTTTACAAAAATCTGCGCTTGTTTTTATTTGCTTAATCGTATTTTCAATTTCGAATTTGTTTGCAGTTCCTGCTTATCCCGGGCTAATAAATTTCAAACAGCCTGATGGCAAAACAATTCGTATTTACATGAAAGGTGATGAAAAAGTACGATGGGCCGAAACCGACGATGGGTATTCCATTTTGGTAAACAGCCACGGCTTTTATGAATTTGCCGTGATGGATAGTTATGGTGATATGGTTACTTCAGGAGTTATTGCGAGTAACAGCGAAGACAGAACAAATCAGGTGCAGCACTTTTTGTCTTCAGTGCCAAAGCACATTAAATATAGTGCAACACAAATTTCGATGTCGCAGCAGATTTGGCAAATATATCAAAGTGAAAGAGGCGGCTCAAGGGCTTTCCCTACAACAGGTGACAGAAAATTAATATGTATTTTGATTGGATTCACCGATAAGGCTTTTACTAAAACACAGGCTACCTTTAATAATTTGTTTAACCAAATTAATTATAATGGCACAGGTAGTGTCTATGATTTTTTCTACGAATCTTCTTATGGACAATTAAGATTAAATGTTGATGTTTTTGGTCCATACACGGCGTCGAATACTATGGCTTATTATGGTGCAAATGATGTTAGTGGTAATGATTTAAGACCTCGTGAATTAGTTACCGAGGCCGTTAATTTAGCCGATGCCGGAGGAGCTAATTTTGCCTTATACGATAATGATGGTAATGGTACTGTTGATGGTGTTTATGTTATTTATGCCGGCTACGGCGAAGAAGCCGGCGGTGGTGCCGACTGTATTTGGGCTCACGCATGGGGCATTACGCCTGTTACAAAAGACGGCAAAACGGTTTCAACTTATTCTTGCTCTGCAGAATTATCAGGAAACAGTGGCAGCAATACCACTAATATAGGCGTAATCTGCCACGAATTTGGTCATACGCTTGGAGCTCCGGATTTTTATGATACAAATTATGGCACAGGTGGACAATATGATGGAACAGGTAAATGGGATTTGCAGGCATCAGGCTCGTGGAACGGAAGCGGTGGAACTTATGCCTTAATGGGAAATAAACCTGCACAGCCAAATGCTTATACCAAGTGCTATATATATGGGTGGGCTACTCCACGTACATTGAGTGCTTGTGAATCTATTACCTTGCTGAACTCCTCATTTAATTCAAACAGCTTTTTCCGGTATAACACAACTACTGCCAATGAATATTTTTTAATTGAAAACAGGCAGCAAGTTGGCTTTGATACATATGTACCCGGCCATGGCTTAATAATTTATCATGTTGATCAACCTTATACGACTTCTAATCCATCCTCTGTAAACGCTTCTGCGCATCAGGGGATGTATATTGTACCTGCTAATTCGGCAACTGCAAATGGTGTAGTTACAGGCGGAGGACCTTGTAATACAGCCGGTTGCCCATATAGAACCGTAACCAGTTTCACTGATGCTACAACTCCCAATTCAAAATCATGGGCAAATAATAATACGTCAAAACCTTTAACATCAATTACTGAAACAGCAGGCGTAATAACTCTTGATTTTATGGGCGGCGGATGTCCTTGTTCAATGCCTTCCACTCAGTCTTCATCGTTTGCAAGTTCTTCTATAACTGATAATTCCATCACTATTAGCTGGACACGTGGCAATGGCAATTCGGTAATCGTTCTGGCTAAACAAGGTTCAGCCGTTGATGCCAACCCGATAAGCAGCCTTGGATTTAGTGCCAATTCTGTTTTTGGCAGTGGCTCACAGATAGGAACAGGCAATTATGTTGTTTATAATGGCACAGGCACCTCGGTTAATGTAACCGGATTAAATGCCGGAACACAGTATTATTTTGCCGTGTATGAATATGAGTCAACGAAATATTGTTACAAAACACCAGCAATGACAGGTAATGCATCTACTATTATTGCCGGAGCTTGCACACCAAATATTGATGTAACTGCCACTGCAGGCACTTTAACCGGCTCATATTCCACACTTAAGGATGCTTTTGATAAAATTAACGATGGTACTCACAGAGGAGCAATAACTATTAAAATCGGTAAAAATTCTACAGAAACCCTTTCTGCCGTTCTTAACGCCAGCGGAACAGGCAGTTCTAATTATACTTCTGTGTTAATTCAGCCTTGCGATGGGTCCTACACAGTTACGGGTAATCTGAGTGGTAATCCTTTAATTAATCTTAATGGAGCCGACAATGTTACCATAGACGGCATAAATAGCGGCGGAAACATGCTTACTTTTGGAAATACAAATACCAATGCAAATTCCAGTACCATTCAATTTATAAATGATGCAACTTTTAACACTGTAAAAAACTGCAACATTTATAGTTCCAACAGTAGTGTTAATTCGGGCACTATTGTTTTTGGAACCACCACGGGTGCAAACGGCAACGATAATAATACCATTGAATATTGCAAAATTTATGATGGCGCCTCTACTCCTTATGTAGCTATTTATTCGGCAGGAACAACAACAACTGCAGCACGTTATAATAGCAACAATACTATTTCCAATAACGAAATTTTCAATTTTATCAATCCTGGCGGAGATGATGGAACCGATACACCTGGGTCCGGGATTTTTACTGCCGGAACTGATTTTGGAATAAAATTAGTTGCCGGTACAACCGGATGGACTATTAAAGACAATAGTTTTTACAGAACCAGAACCACATTGAATTATACAAATGTTACATATACTGCTACGCATTACGGTATTTATATTACAGAGAAATCAAACAATTGCGGAGGTTTCACAATTACCAATAATTATATCGGAGGTTCGGCTGCCAATTGTGCCGGAGCTGATGCATGGACTTTTGGACCCACTACACGCAAAGGTAACTTCAGGGGAATTCATGTGATTACCGGCTCTACATCGCAATCAGATATTTCCAATAATACCATAGACCACATAAATATTACTACCTCAGCATCAGGAACGGCTCAGGATTGTGTATTTGGCGGAATTATGGTAAATGGATACCATAAAGTTAATTCCAACACATTAGGGACGGCAACTTATGGAATTACAGTAAACGGCACCACGGGAAATTGTGATACTGATGGCATTTGTTATTTTGAAGAAGGAGGTAGCGCACCTGCTTCATTTGAATGTTCAAATAATAAC
>Ga0255342_1003230_pt1 | contig 18604 bp, 7 predicted proteins | sample wastewater_treat_3_FD_192416 | JGI IMG/M metagenome (GOLD analysis project Ga0255342, IMG submission 192416) | Wastewater microbial communities from Lulu Island WWTP, Vancouver, Canada - plant14 | ecosystem: Engineered > WWTP > Wastewater > Unclassified | place: Canada: Vancouver, British...
CCTGGGGGGTTGAACTCTCACCAGAACGAGCAGGGAAGGCTCAAAACGTGATGGATAAGGTTTTCCAGGCTCCCTGGCAAGCTTGTGTTCTGAGCGATGAAAGCATTTCCTGGCTCTATTTAAATCCGCCTTATGACTTTGACCGTTTTGAAGGTCAAAAACGATTGGAATGGGATTTTCTCAAGACGACCTCCTCCAAACTAATGCGTGGCGGGCTGCTGACCTATATCATCCCACAGAAAATCCTGGGAATGATTGAAGTTGCTCGGCTATTGGCCGGGCATTATGAAGCTATCACGGTCTATCGGTTTCCGGATGGATTGTACGAGAAATTCAAGCAGGTGGTGGTGTTGGCTTCCAAGCGCAAGCTCTACCAGCTGCCCACGGACAAGGAGATTCTTTCGCTTCAAAGCCTGGCATCAACTGAACTGGAACCTATCCATCCCACTGTTGAACCGATCTATAAACTATTGCCCGCACCATTTCGTGGTGCAAATGGCAAACCAATTGTGTTCAAGCGAACGGATTGGGAACCGGAAGAGGTGGTTGAAGCCACGCAGGAAGCAGGTGTCCAGAAAACCAGTGATTGGCTTGACCTGATACACCCAACGCGTGGTCTGGCTCAACTTTCCCAACCGGTCATGCCCTTGAAGAAAGGTCATATCGCTATGCTCATGGCTTCTGGCATGATGGGCACAGTAAAGTTGACCGATGAAGAAGGTAAACCAATGCTGATCAAGGGACGAGTAATCAAGGTGGTTGAAAAGACTGAGCAGCCGGATGCCAAAGACGCCGATACAGTCGTAGAAACCTATAAGGATCGTTTTGTTACTACGGTGGCTGTGCTGAAACAGGATGGTGTCCAGGTGATCCAGGATGTTAAAGGCCTTTCAGAGTTCATGAAAGTTCACGGCGAGAAGATCGCTGCGCACGTACTGGAAACCTATAAACCCATCTACAATCTGGATCCAACTGCGAACGAAATTGCAGCCCTCGATAGGCTTGGCACTCAAAGAAAAGCCCTTCCTGGACAAGAGCGTGCTGGATTGCTTCCTGCCCAAAGACATGCGGCAGCGGCATTGGCTCGTTCAATTCGTAAAAATGGCGTGGCTAACTGCCAGGCGGAAATGGGGACTGGGAAGACAACAATATCGACTGGTGTGATCGAGCTACTGGATGCTTACCCGGCAATCGTACTTTGTCCTCCACACCTTGTACCCAAATGGATCCGCGAGATCGAGGAGGTGATCCCAGGCGCATATGCACGAGAAATCCGTCGTATCGGTCGGAATAGTGACGAAGTTTATGAAGTGAACGATGTCCGTGAATTCCTGGATCAATATAAGGCAGCGTATGACACTGCACAAAAGAAAGGAGGTCCAAAGCCAAAATGGGTGGCGGTGGTAGCACACACCTCTGCCAAGTTCGGGGCAGGATGGCAGCCGGCAGTTATCACCAGGAAAGCGAGAGACCCACTGACTGGAAAGATTGTGGATGCCTGGGCTTGTTCTGGTTGTGGTAAGGTCGTGATGGTTGAAAAGGACGGATTCAACGTTCCTGTGACCGATGCCTCTGAATTGGCAGAAAAACGCCAATTCTGTCACAATCGAATCCCTGGCTGGGAGTTGGATGCAGACGGGAGGACGAAACTTGATGCCAACGGTGACTCGGTATGGGGCACGCGTCCATGTGGGACACCCCTGTTTGAGTTCAACGGGGCGAGGCGACATAGCATTTCGGAGTACATTAACAAACATGCTACGGGCGCTTTCAAGCTTCTGATAGCCGATGAGGTCCATCAGTTCAAATCCAAGTCGTCAGATCGAGGTGTCGCGTTTCATCAACTGGTAACATCTGTGAAGTGGACGCTAACGCTCACCGGGACATTCTTTGGCGGCAAAAGCACCTCAATTTTCTGGTTGCTGCATCGCCTGAACCACGGTGTCCGTCGTGATTTTGCTTTCCATGATGAGAAACGCTGGGCGCGGTTGTATGGAGTGCTTGAAACTACCCGAAGACGGAAGCGTAATGAAGACGCCGATGAAGATGGCGTGTACACCGGTAACCGGCGCTACCGTAATCAGGCGAAAGAACAGCCGGGTGTCAGCCCGGCCATCGTGAACCGGTTATTGGATACCACCATATTCCTGAGCCTGAAAGATCTGAACCTGGCTCTACCATCGTATAAGGAAGAAGTGGTTGCCCTGGATATGCTTGATGACCAGGGACAGCAATATCACAGCATGGACAGAAGCTTGAAACAACTGGCGATCCAATCCAGTCGTTACCTATCCACCTGGCTTCAATGGACTCTAGCACGACCGAATTCCGCTTTTCGGGATGAGGTTGTGGTGGTCGATGAGGTGGATGACGGCGATGGTAAAAGCGTGCGAAAAGTACCGCTGATGGAGTTGCCAGCAATCAATCCGAATGGCCATAAATGGCTGCCGAAAGAGAACTGGTTGGCAGATTTCTGTAGGGTTGAGAAGCAGCAAGGGCGAAAAGTGTTGGTCTATGTTCGTCAGACTGGTACGCGCGATATTCAAGATCGGGTAATGATGCCGCTGCAAGCCAATGGACTAAGAGTCTCCATTCTGAGCGGTAATGTTGACCCACGTAAGCGCGAAGAATGGATTGCCAAACGTGTGAGTACCATCGATGTTTTGATCTGTAACCCCCGGCTTGTGGAAACAGGCCTCGACCTGGTGCAATTCTCAACCGTGGTGTTCTTCGAAATCGAATATTCACTCTATACGTTGTGGCAAAGCGTACGACGTGTATGGCGTTTGGGGCAGACCCAGCCGGTCAAAGCGATTTTCTCGGTTTACTCGTCAGCGATGGAAGCAACAGCGCTCGCCTTGATGGGAAAAAAGATGAAGGCCGCGCAGCTCGTTTACGGGGATGAGGTCGGAGGTGCGATTGTTCCAGAGGAGGAAGGCGACTTTCTCACTCAGCTTGCTCGTGATGTGCTGGAAGGCGCGAAGCTCTCTGATCTACAGACCTTGTTTGCGGATGATCTGCAGGTCAGTCACAATCCGATGGGCAGCCTGACGACCCCGAGCGCAGTGATCATCCCTGGACCGAAAGTAATGACCTGGGACGATTGGGTAAGTCAGAAGACGGTGGTGGTCAGACGGACAAGGAGAAAGGAGGTAATACCGGAGGGACAAATGGGATTTGGAATTTAAGTGCAACAGGCCTTGATTAACATCAGGGCCTGTGTTTGTTAAGTTAAAAATGAGATGTATTCGTCAGTTTTTCTTTTGTTGCCTTGTTTAAAGTGTTTTCCTTGCACCTCTGGATTGCGGAAACAAGCAGATCGGCTCGGTATCGATATTGTATAAGAGTGGTTTTTATAAAAAAGTCATTTTCCGTTATTATCTTTTTTTATCGCTTGGTCATGTTTCTCAAGCTGTTAACCAAATTAGCCAGGGCTTACCTTTTCCGCTACTGGGGTTGGACTCTGAAAACGACAGTAATTCATAGGCTCCTCCCTTTGTTTTTATATAGTTGATACTGGTAGCTTAGCAATAGGATATCGATATTACGGTAGCCTTGCTTTGGTAAATTATTTGGGGAAAGTATTATTTTGAAGCATTACAAATTTTTATATAAGCCTTACAGATAATCTCTACTATTGTTTCGATGTCTTCCTGTGTGTTATATCTACCATACGATATCCGAATCGATGACTTCGCTTGTTCCTCCGAAAGACCTAACGCGAGCAGCACATGAGAAGGAATGTCTTTACCTGAATTACAAGCGGAACTTGTGGAAACGCAAACACCTTTCAAATCAAGAAGGTTCATAAGCGATTCACCTGATACTCCATCAAATCGAAGGTTTACCGTTCCTGGCAAGCGATTTTCGATATCACCGTTCATCCTCACGGAAGGAATCGTCTCCTGGATGCCTTTGACGGTGTTGTTGACCATTGTTTTCAAACGTGATGACGTGGATTGCATTTCAGCTACGCTTTCCTCAATCGCATAACCTAATGCAACAATTCCAGCTACGTTTTCGGTTCCAGCACGAAAGCCATGTTCTTGATCTCCTCCAAACACCAACGAAGGCAACTTTAGACCAGAGCGTTTATAAAGAAATCCTGTTCCTTTTGCCCCATTAAACTTGTGCGCAGAGGCTGATAGAAAGTCAACTTGCAGATCATTTACATCAACAGGAATATGACCAACAGCTTGGACAGCATCCGTATGAAAAAGAATATCCCTCTCGTGAAGGTACTTTCCAATTTCTGTTATTGGCTGTATAGTTCCGATTTCGTTATTCGCAAGCATAATTGACACTAGTTTTGTATTCGGTCTGGTTTCACTTATCACATTTGCAATTTCAACAGTTCCATGGCCGTTGACTGGCAGATATGTGATCTCGGCCCCCATAGATTTAAGGGTGTGACAAGCATTCAGAACAGAGTGGTGTTCGATAGAGGAGGTTAATATGTGTATTGCTTTGCCACTAAACATCTCCGCAACACCCCGCAGTACCCAACTATTTGCTTCCGAACCGCCTGAGGTAAACGTGATTTCAGCCGCTTCTGCACCAATAGCCGTGGCAGCTTGTTGCCTGGCTTGCTCGATAGCATATTTCGCCTTAACTCCGAGCGAATACTGACTGGAGGCATTGCCGTATTGCTCCCTGAGAAATGGGACCATTTTTTCAAAAGCCAAGTCAGATATCCTTGTCGTAGCAGCATTATCAGCGTATATCACACAATTATTTCCTTTTAAAACAAATCACAACCTTGAGCCTTAAACTCTGCAATTTTTTCAATTAAAAATTCGGTGTCCACTTCCAGATAATCGGCAAGGCAGTCAAGGCAGTAAAAAACCTTGGTATTTTTACTCAGCAGCTTTTTAGTAAGTCCTAGTTCATTTTTGCTGAGATTTTCTTTTCCGCAAACATAACAAATCTTACTGTCGATGGTATCACTCTTCCTGTGTGTCAAAGTCGGGATTTACACTGAAGGCAGGAATGTCTTTGCCTCTGTATTCAACGTCAAGGACTCCGAGTTGATACTTTATGGTATCTCTCATTTTACGCGCCCTGTCAAGGCAATAACGTTTGAATTCGCGGACTGTGATGTCGTTCGGTCCTCGCACATTAGGAAAGAGCAACTTCAGGTATGCAGTGGCAATTCGTTTCACTGCTTCGGTATCGCGTGTATCTGCAGCTTCAGGAACTTCGATTAATTCATCTACCACGGCACGATAACTCATATCATCTCTAAGTTCATGGAGAATGGAGCAAAAATATTCTGAGTTAAGCGCCCACCCCGAGATTTTCAAGTCGTCATTCATGCGTGGTATATTCCAACCTTTAATGAATCCGTGAAATCGTTCGATCAATGCTGATTCGTGAAATACTGTTGGTAGTTCTTCAAACATATTACTGTACCCGTCGGAATCCATCGTTTCTTTCTTAATATTCCCGCACAGGATAACCCCCGCATTAGCAGTCCCCTCGTAATTTCCGACTGTAAAAATGCCAGATTCAAGGTACCCTTTGAGGGCGGCGCGCATCTCATCTACATCGGTGAATGAAATTGTCTGTACCTCATCGAGCGTAATAAAATCATTTCCCGAAACTAGCCCCTCGGTACGTTTTGAGATATCATAGAACATCTTAGCGCGGCTCATAACACCACCGCTTGAAAGCCAGCCAAAACGGCTGACACGGCCAAAAAGATAAGATTTCCCCGTTCCCTTGGGAGCAAGCTCGATTAGATTTAGCCGTTTTTCTACAAACGGAAGTAACCGAGTCAACATTGTAAGCTTCTTTTCCTCATCGCCGAGATAGCCGCTCGCATTGTAATCAACCGCCCCTAAGAGCACATCAATCCATTCTGACGTGTTGAATTCCCTACGTGCATCTTTATAGAAGTCAATGTCGATTGTATATGGGCAAAAACTCTTGAAAGCGGTTAGTTTGATTTTTCCCCTGATCGCTCCTTTTGCCTTATTTCGGGAAAACTCCATATCGAAGTCATCTGGAGGGCGGTAACCTAATTCGACCATTCCCCACGTCTCTCGACCACGTACTAGATCCTCCTTGCAATCATTCCACACATTTTCTTCAATAAAAGTATCTTTGCTTGTTAAACCAAAGTCAGGTAGAGAAAAAGACACTTCACCAGTCTTGATATCTATATCTACTGAAACCTTTGCCAGGAATTTGACTCGTTCATTCTCGATGATTAACTTATTCTTTATAGCTGTCCAATCATCTTTGCGGGGCAGGTAAGTTCTCACGAACTGTACCAGTTCATCCGAATCGAAGACTCCATTCTCGTCCTCAAACTTCTTTAAAAGCCAATCGCGCATAAAAGATGGAAGACTTAATGTGGAAAAGAAGTTACTTTTCTTGAGATCTTTATAAACGACCATCTCGTCAAAGCAGATCCTGAGTTTTTCAATCATTGAAGGTCTCTCCTAAAATAGATCGTTAAAATCGTTGTTAACCTTGCCGCTCTTACCTTGCGCCATAATCATAATGTTACTGACTAAATCATCGCCGACATAAACATCAGCTGGATATTCACCTGCACGTTTTATATCGGGAAGATCTACTTTATAATGGTTGGCGTCAATCTTAACCGCGGAATAACGTGTACCCCTCAGAACAATAGAAACGTCCATTAATTCATTTTTCGAGAATAATGTGATTGCTGTTCCAGTGCGAAAATCAACCGTTACAGTCGGCTCAATAAGTGAAACTTCAATGGTTCCATTTTTCAATGTTAACTCTATAACAGGTACGACGACTTCTTCTAGAGAAGCTCCACCATGAACTTCAACATCAGCGGCACGACTTCCTTTGAATCTTCCATAGTCCGCAAGTACAAGATAACCGTTTTCTTCAGCAGCAAAAGGCAAATCATAAGGCTCAAACAGTTTACAGCAACGTCCTGAATGTTCGCCTTTTGTATCCGTTTCGTATTTTTCTTCCTTGCGGCGTAATACGGCAAGGCGGCTCGCACCATGATCACTGGCAATAAGAATTCGCTTATAGTGCCTTAATACAAGTTCTGTTGCCGCTTTATCAATAACTTTAGCTATAATATCTAGTTCCTTAACGAGATGAATTGGTAGATCATTGTTCTCAAAGTTGTATCCACCTGCATCGCTGTGTTTAACAATATCTAGTTCTTCGATTTTGTCTTTCTTTTTTCCTTGCCAATCATCGAAAAATCCGCGGTTAATTGAGGTTATCGTAGGCAACTCGGAGCGTGCGATCTTTATAGCAAGTGATAGACCGCGTGTACGAACTAAATCGGATATGAAAGCCAAATATTCAACACCAAGGGCATCTAGCCAAATCAAATAGCAATCTATTTTATCCAATTCCTCAATCACTTCATTCCGAGTTGGTAGACGATTATATTTCCGATTTAGGGCGAACTCTTCTACTTTCACCAAAAATTCATCATCAAGGCTATTGGTTACCTTCTGCCTCTTGTATACTTCAAAATAATCAGTCAATTGGACGGATAAATTACCACATTTGAACACATAATGGTCTAAATACGCCGATAAAGAAGGATAGATATCAGCAAGACAAGATGGAATGCCGTTTTTTGTAATCCATGCGATGATTTCTTCGCGTTCGGTCTTTGTGTTATCTGTTAATTTGAAGATGCTTTCCAATGTGTTTTTACGGTTATTGATGACAAAATCAGCAATTTCTGATTCTGGGAATTTTACGACAAGGGCTTTCCTTTCCGAGTAAAACGAATGAAAGCGTTTATCGGTGTGTGGAATTTCAATAATCGCATTCAACACGTTCACCTTGAAGTCATCAAAACGAGATGTCTTATCTAGCACAAAACGCAGATAGCTATTTGAGAGTGTTGAAGTATTGGTTTTTAATGCGATAAAATAAAGCCAATTTCTATAATCAAGTCCTGCAACACGACTGTAGAAATCCGCATTAAGATCATCGTTGAATCCGTGCTGTTCAATAACTTCATTAAAAGAGCCGCCGTTTTGGTTTATTTCTGTAAGAAGCCTAGTCCACTGCTCATCAGTCCCGCAGACACGCGGCAAATTAAATCCATGGCTCGTAAACTGAATTCCCTCGTATGCATCGGATATCTTGTGTACAGTAAACATGGAATCATCTAGTTTGATAGCTGTTCTTACTACTAAGGTCCCGCACTCTCCACTTTCAAGTCTTTGAAGGAGAGACTTCACTCCCGCAATCGCCGGAAGACCTACTAAAGGGGAGGTTAAAATGATAGACAAATCACAATCGCCTATATCTGAAATGCTGAAACGTCGTTTATCGAAACGGGGATCTATTTGAAGCCCATTAACTAGTACGTTTATTCCACGTAAGAGTAAAACGACCTTTCCTGTTCCAAGCTTTAAATCTTTTAATTGAGATAAGACACTTGTTGCCTCGTTGTTTCCACGAAGCGCAAGGAACTCGCCAAGCCCAATAACTGCCATCTTATTCTCATTTGTGTGCTCGTCAGAAGTCGTTAGTTGGTCAAACAACCTGTCAATATCAGGCAATTTATCATTATTTTGACAATAGTCGCTTACCCTGATGATTGAGAATCCCATTTCGGCAAGCTTCTCTTTCGCATCCTGGTATCTACTATCTCCAACGAAATAGAAAAAGGGGGTTTTTACGCCGGAGGTAAGGTATGTGTTTACCTTTTCAATGGACATGGTTTATTGCGCTCCACGGGTAATTATTTCAATACCAACAGTCATATTCTCTTTGACGAGTCGTTTTAAATACAATTTGAGCTGTGCATCATCCATCTGATCGATCTTGGACAAGGCCTTGTCACTTCCACCAGCATTGTATTCCGCTTCAGCGAGTTGCTTAATTTTCTTTTCCACACACGGGTTGCCCCTCCAATCAAAAGGATCAACAGTCAAACGTTCTAGAACTTCACGAACCTTATCTGCGTTCGGAAGTAAAGAGCGATACTCACCTATGATTCCACTAATAAATGCCTCGTCACGTTTGGCTTCATCGGACAAAATCTCAAAAAGGTTTGTTGATTCAAGGAACTCAATCGCTGTGGTGATTTCAGAGTCTGTCACCCAGGATCTGTTCAAAGTATCGAATGCTTTCTTAGCTTTCTCAAACTCATTTTCGCTCACGCAGCATAGGATAGGGGTTCTGTAATGACTTGACCATTCGTTAGGGTTCTTTGTACCAGTCCTATCTTTCCATAACTTGAACATTTGAGTTTTTAATTGATTTCTGCGAAAATCATCAGCGGCAGCTTTGATTTTTGCATTGCTATCTGTCTTGGAAAGTCCAAACATACCAGGAGGAAGTTTACACTTTATCTCCCCAATATCAGAATCGTTAAAATGTTCAAGATAAGGTGCGTAGATCTCGGCAAAGATGACCTTTTCATTATTCAGTAAATTGTTAACCTCGGCAAAGTTGGCAATCAATTCAGCATGAAAGGTCTTCAATTGATCAGGAAGAAAGTCTGATTGTTGGTATATTTTCATCAACATATCTAGAACTTTTGCGATTTGCGGGATCTTCATCTTCAAAGCCTCATGAGAAATCCCAATGAATTTCAATCGCTCATTCCAGTCCTTAAATGCTTCTGAGCGCGAGTGTGCTGCAGCAGCAAGAAGAATGTTGCTCTCTTTTACGATGCCGTATTCAGTCAGAAGTTTTCGGATTTCATCTTCGCCTGTTTGTTTGTCCCATAAGCAGGAATGTTTTACTGAAAACAAAGCTTTGATTTCAGTAAGTAAATTATTAGTTGCTCCGATCTCTCCCGCAAGTGTAAGAATTTTGCCCCCCTCAAAAGACTTAAGGAACTCTCGCATTCCTTGCTGACAGTTTGCACTCGTCAATAAGGCGGATAAACTACCCGCGAGTGTCGGCTTATTCATTGCAATTTTGCCGATTTCAACAGCCTTCTTGTGCGCTTCATTCCCCTCTCTCTGAACAAGTTCAATGTACTTTTGTACAAAGTCAAAAACGCCGTTATTATCAACTTCAGCCAAGCACCATACAGGTAAGCCTAGCTCGCGCATTTTCGCAGTTACAGCAATTGCTGCCTGGCTAGCAGATGAACATGAATTTGGAGAAATCCCCCATGTTTTCTCGGTAAGTTCATAGAATGCCATTTCCTCCGGGGTCATCTTTACAATAAAGGTAGGCTTTGGGTTTTTACCAATATAGTTTCCGAGCATTTCCTTCAACTTATCCGGGACCATTGATTCGTGACCGCCTGCAACGTCGCTGTAACGATATGGCTCGTTTCCATATTCTTTTAGAAGGAAGCCGGCTAGAAAAGCTGATAGGTTACAAGGAGCAAAACCGAACTTTACTTCAAGAAAGTCGTATAGTTCGCCTATCGATATTTGCCCGTCGCGATTGAAGGCGATCTCTATCAGTTTGTCGACTTCCAACTTAATTTTTGAAATTGGAAGTGAGGAGGTCACAGGATTCTTCCAATACTCATTCACTTGCCATACGGTTGGTAGAACATGTTTTTCGATTCCTGCGACCACTCCGCTGGTATTCTGGATTATGCCACTCTTCGCAGCTGCTGCAGCATTCGTAAGTTTCAATTGATTTTCGGTTAGGTTCTTCGTGAAATCAAAAACACAAGGAATACCAGCTTTTCGTTCAAAATGAGTAGTCACGATGGTCTGGAGGATACTCGCCACACCTTGACCGTTGCCTACTTTCTCACCTTCCTGATTAGCAAAGGTATACACGATGAACTGACCGTTATAGATTCTATTTTTCCAATCTTGATCTAAAATATGACGAGCTTTTTCGGAACTATCCCGTGATGAGGCATTATTACTGCCGTTGTAGTACATAGCCATTGCAGAGTAGTCCACGTATTGCTCAAAAGCTTCTGTACCAAGTGGAGTAGAAAGTGCATCAATGAACACAATTTGTTCATACTGCTTATCCGCAACAACATTTTTTATTGTCTTGCGGAAGACAGTGGCTTCTGCATCATCTTTCGCAAACGCGATGACGGCATGAAAGTGCCATCCATTAGGACTATCGCGAAGGCTGTTAATAGTCCGTGTGAAATCAGTTGGAGTCACAGGTGTGATTTTTCCTGTGTTTGGCTCGGCCTCATAGCGCAAACGAAGTGCAGGCGATAACGATAGTACAGTAGCTAGAGAGCCTTCTGTCACTAATCGTGCGGTTGTACTGTTCTGCCGCACATCTTTTTTATGATTGTCGATTTTCGCCTGGTCACCCGCAAGTACAGCAGCGGCATAGACATAACGTCCGCCACTAATTGGGTTATAAATTAGAATGCCTTTCTCCTTCAAACCTTTTGCCAGGTTTTTGCAGGATGTGTCTAAACCAGACGCTATGCCTTCGAATGCATAACTCAAATTTTGCTCCGTGGCTTTAAAAAGATCAATCGTACCACCCAATCGCAGATCAATTGCTTGCATCATAAGGATCGTTTTAAGGACAGCTTTTTCGTCATCTCTTAAATTCCGCTGTTGTGGAAAAGTATCCAGAATAAGTCTAATATCGGAGGTTAGATTGTCTCTCCCTTTTTCATAGAAGAAATTCCAAAGCATATCCACCGTAAGTAGTGGATGGTTGTCCAAAGGTCCAGTATTCTCAATAAACCACTGGAATGCCTTGACATCGTCCGTATTAGCTGATTTTATAAAATCGAACATACTCCGCTGATTGGATTTGAATGCGGAAGCGATGTTTTTTAAGAGCAATGCCGCCATTGGGTGAAGAGGCATGATGTCCTTAATAACCTGTGGGTCGGCGATTTTTGCAGCTTTCATGACTGCATCCCGCGATGAACTGACTCTAGAGTTCAGATCATCAGCCATTACATTCCACGCTCCTTTTGCTGCCGGTTTTACATTGAAGGCATGGCCGATAAGATTGAATGCTATATTATCCGGCAGGGAGATCTGAACAGGGATGAAGCGGTCGCGGACTTTTATCCATGTCGCATCGACGGAGGTGAACAATTGCCCGGATTCGTGGGTAACAACAATGAAGTAGAATGGCTTAAGATTGACAAGTTCGACAATTTTCTGGAACTCAGAGAGGCTCTCGCGGTTATTTTTGAAATAGTCGGAAAACTCGTCCCAGATAAATACAATTTTTTTGTTGTTCTGGTCGATTACGTCCGTCAGCCAAGCTATGAGCCTGTCAGAGTCAATATTCAGAGCGGTAATACCTTCCTTATCCGCTAGACGGAAAAGATTGTCCATCAACTTCTTTACTTCACCGCCCTTGCGTAAGGCAATCAAAACTTGATCCGCATTTGTTTGCGAAAAAAGTGCAGACCATTCCGGTTTCTGCAAGAGAGCATCCAAAAACAACTTATGCGATGGTTCATCAATCCAGGCAATTACACTTTCCTTCAACGTGTTTTCACCCGCATATAATTTTTGTTCAACGAGCGAGGCTTTTAGACTCTCTTGTATGGCAAGAAAAAGATCGCGTGGAGAGCCAATGCTGCCGGAGGCATAGCGATGCGTGGTCACGATGCCTTTCTGTTTATGTCCAATTATTTTTTCCAGTAAATCAGTCTTGTTTCTCAGAGGCTCGTAGCGATTCCAGTATTCAAAAAGTTCTTCTTCCGGCACCTCGAGAATCTTTTTTAGAGCGTATGCGCACTGAGATTTTCCAGTACCATATGCGCCTTCTATCCAAAGGGAACGTTTCTCCTGACGAGAAAGCACGCGCTCTAGACTGGTCAGCATATCAATGAATGTCTGGTGTGGATACGTGCGCGTCCAGAAATCTGGACTTGCTGCGGCTATGGAAGAGTCATTGATTTGTGGAAAATATTCCTCGTCGATATCGAAGTATTCGCGATATTTATTTGCCATTATCTTTTTCCCCCTTAAAAAAGGTCTAGTACATCAGATGAAATTTTGTCTTTCGCTAGCGAAATTTTCTCTAGGTCGTGCGTAAATGATGCTGAAATAAATTCCGGGTACTTAGCGGAAAGTCCCAAGAGGAAACTGGTCATATCATCGCGATCAAGCCCGAATATCCGGGTAGGGCTGATTCCGTCCCGATCGATACTGTCATTTAAAAGTGTTGCAAGGGTAAATTCTTTGAAATCGTTGCACTTCTCCGCGAACTTGAATAAACCGTACAATACCACTCGCGGATCGGACACGGAACATTTCGTTCGTACAAGATCACCATCGTCGGTGACGTAGTTAAAATGGAGTACCTCGCCAAATGGAGTCTCAGCCAGCCGTTTAAATGCATTAATGATGCTTGAAATATTATCTTTGCTTTGTCCATCTGCAGAGAGGCTTTCCTCTAATTCAATACGTCTATACATTTTTCCGAAATCCATATTCAGAACATACCATTCTACCTGTGGATTTTTGGCGACCAGGTTGATAAGCATGAGACCAAGGAAGGTATCTGTGGTCCAACCAAGATTTGCACCAGTAACCGAAAACTTCGTAGCTTCATTTTTATCAATAAGCCCAGCATCTTTCAGGAACCGTTTAAAAAATGGTTTTTGCACACGCCCTAGAGTATTGTTTTCCAGAAAATCGGTTAACCTTTCAAAGTACTCTTTTAGCCACTCTGTTTTTGGCGCATGATTGCTAAAGGTGTTCAATGATTTCATTTTGTTTTCCTCCACATTAGGTATAACCAATGAATGATATGCCAAACACCCCCCTTCCATAGAATGGCAATCAAGACAGTGAGTACAATTTTCAATATGTAATCCATTGTCAAAAGAGAGCCTACTATTTTTACAGATTGCTTGGCACGTTTTACATGATACACAATAAGCAGCTTTTCTGAATGAATGCTTAAATACCTTTCCAAATAAAGGATTTTCCTTTGTAATTTTTTCAGCTAATGAAACGCAATAACCTTTTTCGTTCTGCACACAAGTGAAGCCATAAATATGCCCACGAAACGAGATTTGATAGTAGTTTCCACTCTCGGTTAAATTTCCTAAGGTCTTTATCCACTCTTTCCAGTCGGTCTTAGGAGATGTAACGCAGATTCTGATTTCCCCATTTTTAATTATCTCGCTATAATTTTTAATATTTTCAGCGAGAAATTGACCATTCCTCCTCGCATTCCATCCACCTTCAGTAATGTACTTCTCATCACTAATAGATATCCTAGCATTACTACTTTTAATGCGAGATAAGAATATTTCTGTTTCTTGCGGGTAATTAGTTCGTTCAGTAAAACTTGCTTTGCCGCCACCCATTGGGCAGCTGATACAGCCAACTCTTGAACTTCCTTTCTTGTATGCTTGGTTAATCAAAATGTTGTTTGCATAAATATAAAGCCAAATTTCTGCAGATGTCCACTCAAGGATAGAATTATGACTGTATTGTCCCTTTTGCTTTTTACCATAATTCTCATATTCGTATTCAGCGCGAGTGGAGCTTTCCTGTGCCCGAACGCCAACAAAAGCCAAGCCTGTGTAATCGTCTATGCCCGAAATTTCACGAAGCTTCAAGGTTTGTGGTGTGCTTTTGTGTACACTGCAGCACCAGCGGAGCACCCTTGATGGGGGACCGAACAACTTCCAGGACTGCTTTGGATCAATGTGCGACTTTGCAATATAAAACGGTATTTCCTCTTGCTCACACAACTTTTTTGTTTTGTCTACTACATCATAGGTGTCAGGAAATTCCATCCCTGTATCACCGAAAACAACAACAAAGCTTCCCTTGGGAAGTGCTTTTTTCACAAGGTCAAGAAGAACAGCACTATCTTTGCCACCTGAAAAAGCGACATGAAAAAGGTCGAGTTTACCTTTGTATTTTTCATAGACTGCTAAAATTTTTTTAACCGTAGTCTGCTCGATAATTTGAAGCATTACGTGGTTTGCCGCAATCATTGCAGGAACATCTATTGGACGTAAAGCGTTTCCGTTCAACTCGGGTGTAACTTTAGTGCCATTCTCGTCTGTCGGGATAATTATCTCAGGCGCAGAATATAGGTTTCCGCCTTTCAGTTTGGCCACACAAACACCGCGATACCAATAGGTATTTGCCTCAGCCCACATATATGGCAGGTCGGTTTGCTTATCATATCTCCAGTAATTATCAAAACCCAAAATATCAAGCTCCGCGGCATAGACGGGGCGCGGTTCTTTTGAGAAGCCTGAAGGCGAGGAGTTTAGCAGAATTCCACCAGTCTTTTGATCGTAAGTATAAGAATACAAAGCTAGGTCCTCCTTTCTCGCAAGATTTTCGCCTGTTTAACTAGTTCATCCGTTTTACCATAATGCCGCCTACCGATGTAACCATGGGTGTATAAAAACTCGATCACGGTTGTTTTCTTAAGTTCCACGTTGGAAGCGGCAACGGCATCTGTGAGAATTTCGGAGTAAGAAAGGTCACAGTTCTTGCGGACAATCGTCCCCACATTTCGGGAGTTCATTGATAACGATTCAAATCGATATCTACGGCTAAATCTACGACAGTAACTTTCAAGAAGAAATAGATTCCAAGATTGCCCACAATGAGGGAAAGCTGCAAATGTAGTGACACTCTTCAAAGGCAGATATTGGCCTGTCACGAAAAGGTCAAGTGCTGTATCAATCTCTTCCTCATCGAAATGAACATATTTCTCAGACACAAAGGTATCTTCAGATGTCCTAACCATTATTGTATATCCTGCTTCCAAGGCAACCCAAGGGTATTCATCACCAGTTAGATCTTGCTCATATTGGATCAATTCTTTCAAGGTGCATTTGTCTACCGAGTAGCACCATTCTTTCATTAAATGTAGTGCATCAAGTGTGTCGCCTTTGCGGGTTACGATTTTGCCGTGCTTCTCATAATTTTCCGAAAGAACGATGGTAAAAACTGCGTTTTGGATTGCCGTGAACGACAATTCATTATTATGGTCTTCAATCGCACTTAGTGGGATATCGCTCATGGAAGCAAAACCTGTTGTACGACAAGCACTATCGACATAATCTTGTATGTTGGCTCGTTCTTCATCGGAGATATCAACCATTCCTATGTGGGTGTAGACTTCTGTAGAGTTCCATATAAAAATGCGATTTATCGTCAATACATACTTAATTTTGTCGAGGGGTATATAAGGCAAGCGCGAAGCAATCTGTTCATAGTTAAGAAGAACATCGCCGTTCCAAACACGCAAGATTTCCTTTTCAATTGCTGAAAGTTCAGTACCGTTATTTTTATTTGTCGAAAAGTATCTTGCCTTGTATGAAAATTCAGGAAAAAGTGTTTGTATAATGTGTTTTAGCATAGCTTCCGAGATTACTTCCCCAGCAAACAGCCAGCTTTCGTGTCGATCATAAAATTTGGAATAATAAATAATCTCTAAACCGCTATCAACCTTCGCATTGATCTCTTCTTTCAACCTGCTCTTGGTTTCTTCACTGACAACGTACACCTTTCCTTCGAACAATGTCCCGCATAAACTGATTACCTTAAATAAATCTTCGTCTTTGACCGGAAATCCATCAACAGAAGCGTTATCAGAATAACTACGAAATCGCATCAACTCAATCGGCGAATCAGCCCTAAATCCATTTGGAAAATGAGCCGTCAGAATATCCGATACCGCTTTCAATACGTCAGGTTCAAAAGCCAAGCTCGCTGTAAAGAGATCTGGAGTGCTAGCTCTATCTCGGATTGGCCGTTTAGCAAACCACTCGATTGACGCGTTTTTAGGTAAATAGCTGATAGCAACATCATCGAGCTTCACGCCACATTGATTACAAAGGTTTCTAATTATTACGACAATGATTTGAGGAGGGTAGTTTGTTGATATCCATTTGCCGTTTGAAAGCAAGGCACTAGTGCCAATGCCAGGTTTATGTGGTAGGAAAAACGCCTTAGCGCCATACAATGGTTTCTTATCCAATTCAGCAAGTTGAGGATTCCCTTCTGCTAACAAACGTTCGATGATCGCAATTAGAAGCTGCGACCAGTTCATCTTTTTTGGTGTTACAGCCTGTCCATTGATAATGCACGACACAGGCTCTTTCCGAGCGCATAGACCTGGACGATCAAAATCTACTAATATTGCGGAATTAATCAGGGGCTTAGCCTGAATCGGCTGAACGGAATTTGGCAATTGATTCGAAGTCTTGGCAGTTATTGATGGATATTCTGGTTGCCCTGAGAGATAATTAAGATACCGTGACAAACAGCTTAATCCCGCCGAAAACTGACCACTGACGTGCTGGTTTACGGCTTTATAATTCGGAGCGGACTTAAATATATCCCACAGAAAATCCAATTCATCAACCGTTTGACACGAAAAGACATTACGATTGTCAATATTGTCTAAAACCAGCATTGCTGGTGCAATACGAAGAGCCCAAATATATTGCCGTACTACCCGTTCCAAATACAACGTTCCATTTGCATTGGTTTGAGTAATTAACCATGAAATAAGGTTTTCCGGATCTATATCACGTAATTCTTGTTTTCCAAGTTGTTTCTCAGGTTGAAAACCCTCTTTTTCTTCATCTAAGTTTCTACTGGGTAGGGCGGATATAGATATTTGCTCACTAGAGGAATCATTTTTATCTTCCGACTGATTTATCTCTTTGAGAAATTTTATATACAAAGGACCTACTTGAATGAAACCCCTGAATGTACTTCTATTGAGAATTCCTTCTGAGGCTTCAGAAATAATATTTGTGTATATTTCTTCAAATTCATCCGGTTTCGAGATATGCCAAAAATCTGTATGAGAATATTTACTTCTCAGAGCATATCCTGAGATTTTATCGATACAGTAAACAATCCCATAAGGAGAATAATTAATATCGTTTCCTTTCAATAACCAGGCCAAAAACGCTTTTTTAATTTCCGAATGATGAGTTACTCGCATAATACCCCAAATGACAGAGACTCTTTATTCTTTTGAAGGATTGTTAATAGAGTCGAGTAAGTCTCTCTCTTGGTTTTTTATCCATTCTTTAAAGGCTTCCTGTCGAAACCGCCAATGTTTTCCAACTTTAAAACCAGGTAATCGTTTATCTTGAACTAATTTATAAACAGTCGATAACGGAAGACGTAAATATTCGGCTACTTCCTCAGCTGTTAGGAATTCGGAGTCCATTAGACCCTCCCAATTATTATGTTTAAACACAGTTGCTGGAGTTTATTATAGCATTACATGAAAATTGAGTATCAAAAAATGCCCAGGAGAATTGGGCGTTTTACAGGTACAATTTTTCTATTTAATATTATCTATTAGCTCAACCCATATTTTTCGAAAGTGCTTTTAATGATTTCCTTAGCCTTGGTGGATTTCGTGGAGATTTTGTCTTCATTCAAAATTCTTTCGACTTCGAAAAGGGCTAGTGCCAAATTGGAACGATCCTGCCCGGTTAAGTGTGAGAATGATCCATAGATCTTTAGCAGTTCAGGATCAGGTGTTGGAAGATTCAAAACCTGATAAACCTTTATCCCAAGGATTCCAGCAATGTTTAACACTTCTGGCTCTTTAGGTAAAAACTCGCCGTGTAACCAGCCTAATACCTTGGAAGGTGGATAGCCTAATAAATCGCAAAAGGCTATGAAATCTTCCTCTCCCGCCTGGGATCGGCTCCATCGTTTGTACGCTCTGTTAAACCAGGCCGGAAAGTTGG
>Ga0255342_1003237_pt1 | contig 18570 bp, 15 predicted proteins | sample wastewater_treat_3_FD_192416 | JGI IMG/M metagenome (GOLD analysis project Ga0255342, IMG submission 192416) | Wastewater microbial communities from Lulu Island WWTP, Vancouver, Canada - plant14 | ecosystem: Engineered > WWTP > Wastewater > Unclassified | place: Canada: Vancouver, British...
GGCCAGAATTTCCTTGTAGATACCCGTGTGCGCGATGCGATAATCGAGGCGTCAGGTGTGGGTCCTGGTGATCTCGTTCTCGAGATAGGTCCCGGCAGGGGCGCGCTGACGCACATGCTTGCCAGGTGTGTCGATGTCCTGGTCGGCGTTGAGGTCGATCCGGAGCTGGCGGCGCGCCTCCGGCGAGAACTGGCCGATCTGCCGCGTGTGCACATAGTCCACGCCGACATACTGTCATGCGACATCGGGCAGATTGTATTGGAGCGTGCTCGAGGAGCCCAGGGGTTGCGTCGCTTTATGGTCGTGGCGAACCTCCCCTACTGCATAACCACCCCAGTGCTGCACAAGCTCCTGTCTGCTTCACCGCTGTTCGAGGCGTTTACGCTCATGATCCAGCTTGAAGTGGCTCAGAAGTTGACGGCCACAGCGGGTTCTGCGGGGTACGGCGAGTTGTCGCTTATGGCCCAGTACTACACGCGTCCGGAGATACTGTTCACGGTGGGGCCCACATCGTTTGCGCCTCCGCCGTCAGTGCAATCGGCAGTGGTGAGGATGACCGTAAGCAAGTCGCCCTGCGCGGGCGATCTGGATCCGGGCGAGCTGTTTGCGATAGTGCGCGCTGGATTCGCCAAGCGTCGCAAGAATATCCGCAACTCGCTGGTGTCGTCGGCGCTATTTGGCGGCGACCACGATCTTGTGGCCGCGGTTCTAGGCAGCGCTGGTATAGATGGGAGGTTGCGTGCTGAGCAGCTCGGCCTGGACGAATTTGCGCGCCTGGCAAGGGCCGCAGTCGCCTTGGAGGCGGTGCACGCGGTCGACCGAAAATCCGGCGGCGAAAGTGGTGATGTGGATTGAGATATTTCGTGAGTCCGACCAAAGGCCGTCTTACTCTGGATGAGGCGTTTAGCGACATAATGGCCTACGTGCATGACGTGCCCAGTGCCGATTACAAACTGATAATCGGCACCGACTCGCAGGTTGGCGATGACACCTGTTTCGTCAGCGCTATCATCATCCACCGTGTGGGCCGAGGGGCTCGCTACTACTACTGCCGCGAGCATGAAACCATAAGCCGGGGCCTGAGGCAACGCATTTTCTATGAGGCATCTAGGAGCTTGGAACTGGCGAGCAATATCGCTCATCGGCTGTCGGAGAACGGCTATTCCGATATGAACGTCGAGATCCATTTGGATGTGGGCGAGAACGGAAAGACTAAAGAACTCATCCGGGATATTGTGGGCATGATAACCGGCACCGGATTCGCCGCCCGGATCAAGCCGGATTCCTTCGGCGCGTCCAAAGTAGCCGACAAGCATACGAGGTAACCTTCCTTCTGCGACCTCCATGACATCCGCCATAGATGCTCCACTTCATGCGCCTTGCACGGGTCTCGCCGGCAGGGACATTCATATCCTGAACCGGGAACTCCTTATGGCCGGCAAAGTGGCTTACTGCGATGGGCTGGCCTGGGCCGACCCGGAATACGCCTGTGAGCGGCCTGTTCCCGGAGAGGGGGGAAGGCACTTGGCGTCCAGAGACCGAATACGTGAAGGCGATATAGTACTGCGCAAATCATACGGGCAAGACGTCCTGTTTCAGGTGGTCAGCGTGGAGTCGTACGCCGTAGGCGATGGCCGCGCGACGCTTAAGGGTATGAACGTCCGATTGCTGGCGGACGCACCCATATCGGACCTGATCCTTGCGGATGAGCGAGTGGTAATCGACTTCAAGCGGCAGATGCTGCGCGAGTCGGCGGAGCATCTACGCACGATCCGAGTACGCCGCATAACCGAAGCACAGACGAGGCAGAAGCGAGACCGACGCCGCAGCAGGGATGTGAGCGTGGCTGAGGACCTTTTCGACTTGCCGGGCAGGGTGCTTCACATCGACGGCGACCCCGACTATCTGCGGGACTGCATGAGATACTACAAGGACTTAGGCGTGCCTGCAGTGGGCAAGCACGTTCCGCCCGAGGACCAACCCGGGCGACTCCTGGAACTGCTCAATGAGTTCTCGCCCGATGTGCTTGTCCTCACTGGGCATGATGCGCTGAAGAAGAAGAACTCCGACCGGTCATCCATCGCGAGCTACTGGAACTCGGCATCTTACGTGGAAGCGGTGCGCCGTGCCCGGCAATACGAGATGGATAGAGATGGTCTTGTCATAGTAGCGGGGGCGTGTCAGTCCTTTTACGAGGCCATAATGGAAGCGGGGGCCAACTTCGCAAGTTCGCCTGGGCGTGTGCTGATTCACTGCCTTGACCCGGTTCTGCTGGCCGAACGAGTCGTGAGCACTTCAATCGATGATGTAGTGCGGATAGAAGACGCCATTGAGAATACCATCACCAAGCGACCCGGTCTGGGCGGAATCCAAACCAGAGGCAAGATGCGCGTCAGCATGCCACGGACGAACATGGGCGTTTTCGGAGCGGGTGTCAGTTAGGACTTGGGTGGACTGCGTGTCGACTTCTGCAAAAAAAGTGATTCGAGGTTCTTGACAGCTATTGTTGCGCTTTGGTATAATGCCTGTTTCACTTGACTTCCATCCCACTTCGTGATAGCATTACAAAAGACGAGGTTGGGAAGGAAGGTGAAGTCGTTGGCGGTGGAGAACGTCCTCACCAAGATCAAAGAGGATCTTGACCTGTTCGTTGGCAGGACCGTAAGGCTCAAGGCCAATCAGGGCCGCAAGAAGGTCCTAGAGGCCCAGGGTGTTCTGGAACAGACCTATCCCAAGGTATTCGTCGTACGCATAGATGAGAACCCGCGGAGCGTGAAACGGGTTTCTTACAGTTACGCAGATGTCCTTACCTCAACCGTCGAGGTGAGCGTGCGCGATAGCGGTCTGGATACCAGAATAGGTGCAATGGGCTCCTGATTCCGGAATTTACTGTATATATCTGGGAATGATTGTGAGAATCCCCCCTGCTGCCCACAGCGGCCGGGGGGTTTCTTCATCTCTTTCACGCGAGGCGCTGTGGAGGAATATAGATAATCTGCAGCGCACATCAGTCTTGCGGTGAAGGGGCGGGCGGGTTACATGCACGAATACCGTGGCGTCATACACGTCCACAGCACCTACTCCGACGGAAAGGGCTGCGTCGAGAGGATCGTTGATGCGGCCAACAGGACGCGTGCTGATTTCGTCATATTGACCGACCACAACACCATGAAGGCCAAGGAAGAGGGGCACGAGGGCCGGCATGGGCGCGTTCTTCTGCTCGTAGGAGAGGAGATCACCCCCGACACCAACGCCGACCACTATCTGGCCTTCGGCATCGCTTCCGCCATTGCGCCGTCGCCCGACCCGGTCAAGAATGTCGAGGCCGTGCGCAGGCAGGGCGGGATAGGCATAATCGCCCATCCTACAGGAGGGGCGTTCGTAAAGGGAGAGTACGTGGAATACCCGTGGACCAACTGGGAAGCTGGGCCGTTTAGCGGAATAGAGATCTGGAATCACAGTTATGACATCACCGGCAAGTCCAAGAACATTTTTCAGCTGGCGCTCTATGCCCTATTCCCCTGGCTTTCGCCGTACGGCCCCGAGGAGGGCGTCCTTGAGACCTGGGATTACTTCGTATCCCAAAGGGGCAGGAGAGTAGTGGCCGTTGGCGGTGTGGACGCCCATGCGATAATCAGCGACTACGAAGAGGACTTCGTCACCGTGTCTACGTACATCTTGGTTCCTGATCCTTTCAACGGCACATTCGAACATGATTCAGCGTCGGTCTATGCCGCGCTGCGTGAGGGCAGGTGTTTTGTGGGAGCCGACAAAGTGGCCGATGCGTCGTCTTTCCGCTGCCACGTGGAATCCGGTGGTGACCTGGTGCAAATGGGGGGCACAGCGCAGTTGGCACGTGGGGCCACCCTCGTGGTGTCATCGCCTAAGCCCGGGTTGGTCAGGGTAATTCGTGATGGCGAGCCGTTGGCGGAGGAATGGGGCAGCAGCCTGGCCATTGGCCTCGACCGACGCGGCGCCTATCGCGTCGAGGTTAAGCGGAAGGCATGCAGGAGATACGTGCCATGGATATTCGGCAACCACGTCTATGTGGTATGAGCTCTCTTGACGTACAGACTGGCCTCGCCGGGCTGGGGTTTGACCCTGGGCCGTGCGATGGCATGTACGGACCTCTCACCCGGGACGCTGTGCGGAAATGCCAGGCGGCCTACAGGTTGGGAACAGGCGGAGTGCCGGGCCCGGAGCTCAGGAGACTGATGAATCTGCGCCTGCCCGCGTCGAGGATTACGCTGCGAGCGCGCGCCGGCCAGTCGCTGCAGGCAATAGCCAGGGAGCTCGGCACGACGGTGGAAGCGATCATCGAAGGCAACAGGCGAAAGAGGTACGAAGACGTGTTTGCCGGGGAGCAGCTCGTAGTGTACAGACGCGCTGCCGCGACCTTTGACGCGGGTGAATCTCGCGGGCTGGAGTGGACCTTTGTAGCTCGGCAAATAGAGGCCGGGGTGTCAGCGGGCGCAGTCGCAGTCGCGGGCGCAGTCTCAGGAGCCTGTGACGCACACAGATGTTTCGGGATCGTATCAGAGCCGGCTGGCCAACGCAAGGCCTTCGCTGACATGATAAGGCAGGCAGGCCAGCGAGGCCTGCAAGGTATCGTGATTGAGGCCGCGGACTCGGCTCTTGATGATGCTGCTGCATGGGCTTACATACGGTTTATCAGGTTTGTCGCGCGTGCGTGCCGAAAGGCCGGGCTTCATCTGGCGGTAAGGGTGCCCGTTCGCACGTGTCCTCCCGGCGAGTGTCACGGACGCTCTCCCGACCGTGTGGTTTGGCGCCCCAATGGGTACGATCTTGAAGACATCGGGGCAGTGGCCGATATCGTACTCCTCGATATCCTAGATGCACGCGATCCGGAGACCTTTCACAGCTCAATCGCCTGGGCATGCAAGTTCGTCCCTCGGTGGCGACTGATGGCGGTGATAGAGCTGAGGCCGCATCATGTGGGCGAGTCGGGGCCAGAGCCCATGACCGGCGGCGAATTGGCCAAACTGAGAGCTAGACATGTGGTAAGAGAAGGCATAGACGATTCCACAGGCCTTGACTACCTTGCCTACCGTGCCCGCGGATCGGTCCAACGGCTGTGGCGCGAGAACTCGGCCAGCCTTGGCCGCAAGCTTCATGCGGTGAACCGACTGAACATCTTGGGAGCAGCTTTTCGGGGCGTGGAGGACGCGAAAGAGCAAGTCCTCGCGGAAATCGGTCGAAGGTTCATCATCATGTGACTCCCGGCATATATTCTGGCAGAGGGCGGCTAGACCCGCCAACGCCAGGGGGGAGGAACAAGTGGGAATTCAGCTCGAGCATAGGAGGCTCTCATTTTCCAGGGTGTCCGGGCAGGGCATGGCCGAGGTCCACACCCAGCGGTCCTGCGCGCTGCCTGCGGATTGTCCGGATATGTCGGATGCTCAGGCGGAGGCCGTCCTCTGGGCTCAGGGAATACCGATAGTGAAGTCTGTGGAGCCCGGGGAAGGACAGGTCAAGGTATCCGGGTACGTCAGGTCACAGGTGCTGTACGTAGCCCGGGGTGAACCCGATTCTGCGGAGAGGGTCTCCATCGACGATCCCAGATTCGAGGTTGTTATTGCGGCCCCGGGAGTCAGTCCTGACGACGCTGCCACTGCCGAGGTTACGATAGCCCATTTTGAGGCAGAGAGCACCGGCGCCCGCACGTTGCAGCTCACCGCCGCTCTGGCAGTCTCAGCCCAAGCTTTCCGGGAGGTGGCTGTGGACGTCGCTGTTGCAGCCCAGGCCACGGGCGGATCGCGCATTACAGTCCATACCGAGAGCGTGACTTTGAGTCGGCCTATTGCGTCGCGGTCAGAACGCGTCCAGGTCGGGGAGACGCTCGGTATCCCAGAGGGCAATCCGCCGTGCATTCTGGATGCCAGGTCCTGCGGGGTTGCGGGCTGGGCTCGGGTGGCAGGTGTTCAGATATCCGACGGCAAGGTGTCGGTCGAAGGCGAGCTAGTGCTCGAGATAGCCTACGCCCCGGCAAGAGCGGCAGTGGCGGTGAACATTGTCAGGTTCGAACGAGTGCCATTCCACAAGTCATTTGACATCCCGGATGCCCGCAAGTCTATGGGCGCAAAGGCCCGGGTTGAGCTTGCGGAAGTTGTGGCGATACCCGTGTCGGACGGCGCTTTTCGGGTGGAAGCAGCAGTGGATGTGAGCATCGAACTCGCGGCCAGGGAGCGTGTGCCGGCGGTTGTGGAGATAACTTCGGAAACACAGGAGATAGTGGACACTGAGACCAAGTCCATCATCGTCGAGGAGATGGTGGGCGAGGGCGCCGTGGACATCGATGTGGAAGACACAGTCCCCATATCGGCGCTGGCGCAGCGCCGCTCGCTCACGGGCATGGAGGAGATCAAGGGAAGCCTGCGGCAGGTGGGCCTTTCAGAGGCGGAAGCATCCGACGGAGAGGCAACCGTGAGAGGACTGCTCAGATCCAGGGTATTCCTGAGCGACGTCGAGGAAGACGACGCGGGCACATTCCCGGTTGCTTTTGCGCTGGAGATGCCTGTGGAGTTTTCGGACTCCGTCGAAATTCCTGACGTGATCGAGGGCGACAGGATAGAAGTCACGTCTGTGAGTGAGTCGGTCTTCGTGGAGAGGGCCGGTCCGGCAAAGCTCGATGTTCAGGGGTCCATCCGTATCGGCGTTGCCGCATATCGTCAAACCCGGGTATCGGTAGTGACGGCAGCCGAGACGATGACGCCCGTATCGCTTGACCCGTTCGCAATGACCTTCTACGTTGTGGGCGCGGGTGACACACTCCCGCGGATCGCGCGCAGGTATGGCGTTCCTCCCGACAAGATCGCGCTGGCCAACGGGATGGCTCAGACGGATGCACCTGAGCCGGGCCAGAAGCTCTACATCCCTGCGCGGAGGTAGACTGAGGATAGCCCGGACCGATCCATAGTGTTGCCTCGCGAAGCACCGTTTCCGTCCCCACTTTGCACCGCAGCCAGCAACGGCCTGAAACGGCCTGCAACGGCTTACTGCGGCGGCGCGAGCGGGGACGGTTTCGTTGGTGGAGGAATTCCGCACTGTGCAGGAGAACAATAGTGCGGAACAGACCACTGCCGAGAGTGCCGCCTCGCCTCGCTACGCTGTGCTGTGCTGTGCTGTGCCGTGCTGCGTGCTGGGGCCGGGGCCGGGCGCTCGTCGACTACCGGGAAAGCTAGGAAAGCGGGGAATGGGCGGTTGGATGTCTCAAGGTTCGTCAACTCACTCATGTCTGGCTACGAATATCGTGGCCAAGCTGTGCACTTGGAGACCATTCCCGCCAGGGATGCCAGCTACGGCCATGTGGATCCGCCCATAGCTCCGGCACTCTGGGACGCGCTGGCGCGCATGGGGATATCGTCTCTATATACTCACCAGGCCGAGGCGGTGCAAAGCGCCAGAGAGGGGCGTGACATCGTCGTTGTCACCTCCACAGCCAGCGGCAAGACGCTCTGCTACAACATTCCGGTCATCGAAGAGCTTCTGCGGGATCCTAAAGCCGCGGCACTGTACATCTTTCCCACCAAGGCTCTGGCTCAGGACCAGCAAAGAGGGTTGGCGCGACTTCGGGAACTGGAACCGCGCCTGCCGGTGAGGTCAGGCACTTACGACGGCGACACTCCCGACTCGACTCGTCGGAAACTGCGGGAGGAGGCCAACATCATCCTCACCAACCCCGACATGCTCCACCAGGGGATACTCCCGTCCCATCCGAGCTGGCGGCGGTTCTTTGCCGGCCTGCGGTACGTAGTGATCGACGAAATACACGCCTACAGAGGCGTTTTCGGCTCCAACGTCGCCAACGTGATCCGGCGTCTGAGGCGTATATGCGCTCACTACGGGTCGGATCCCACGTTCATCTGCTGCTCTGCGACTATCGCCAACCCGCAGGAGCTAGCTGCGGGCATATGCGGAAAACCTGTTCAAGTTGTCGATAACGACGGTGCACCGCGCGGGGCCCGCAAATTCATGTTCTGGAACCCTCCGCGGCTTGACGGGAGCATGGAGCGGCGTAGCTCGAACAGCGAGGCCGAGCGTCTTCTGGTGCAGCTCATCATGTTGGGCATACCGACTATCACCTTTGTGCGAGCTCGGGTCGTGGCTGAGCTGATCTACAAGTACGCAGTGGAGAGCTTACGGAGGCAGGCCCCGTCGCTGGCGGGCAAGATCAAGCCCTACCGCGGCGGCTATCTGCCGAGCGAGCGACGGGAGATCGAGCGGCAGTTGTTTGCAGGCGAACTGCTCGGTGTGGTGAGCACCAACGCTTTGGAGCTGGGAATCGACATAGGCTCCCTGGACGCAAGCTTGATTGTGGGCTATCCGGGCACTATAGCGTCAACCTGGCAGCAGGCAGGACGTGCGGGGCGCAAGGGCGAGGAATCACTTGCGGTCTTCATTGCGCACGACCTCCCTATCGACCAGTACCTGATGAGGCACCCGGAGTACTTCTTCGAGCGGTCGCCTGAGAACGCAGTCGTCAATGCGGCAAACCCGTATATCCTCGCCGGCCACCTGCGCGCCGCCGCAGTCGAACTGCCGGTAACCGCGGCTGAGCTTGAGGCGTTTGGGGAGTATGCACCTGCGCTCATTGCCATCTTGGAGGATCGGGGCGATGTGATCCGCACTAAACGGGGTTGGCGATGGGCGGGGCGGGGGTTTCCCGCGAGTGATGTGAAGCTTCGGAACATGGCTGAGAATACATATACGATAATCGATACATCATCGGAGGCCGGGAATCGAGTCATAGGCACCATAGATGAGCTTTCCGCATTTGAGCAGGTACACCCGGAAGCTGTATACATGCATGAGGGCGAGACTTTTCTAGTGTCGGACCTCAATCTCACTGAGAAGACTGCCTATATACACAAAGCGGATGTGGACTATTTCACCCAGTCGGTGACCGAGACGAAAGTCCAGGTAGACGCGGGAGAGCAGGTCAAGGCCTGGCGTCGGAGTCAGGTCAATTTCGGCGATGTAACGGTCATGAGCCTCACTTACATGTTTCGCAAGATCAAGTTCTACGAGCGCGACAGCATAGGCTTCGGCAAGGTGAGCCTGCCCCAGCACGAACTGGCCACGGCCGCTGCGTGGTTGGAACTGCCTGAAAGCGCAGCGCGGCTTGTCGCAGGGTTCGGACGCATCGCCACAGAGGGGCTCATAGGCATCGGAAACGCGGCATCGGCCGTGATTCCCCTGTTTGCCATGTGCGACCCGATGGATATCGGCACTGCAGTGGATTCGGCCAACACCGGCGTGCCGACATTGTTCATATACGACCGGCATCCCGGGGGCGTGGGATTCGCCCAGAAATCGTACAACATGATAGAGGGGGTCATGGAGGCCTGCCTCAACCTCATTGAGAACTGCACGTGCGAGGATGGGTGCCCATCATGCGTCGGCTCGCCCATTCCGCCTTACGCTCAGCATGACCCGGACGCGACTCCGCGCGGCCGAATTCCCGACAAGGAGACCGCCCTGGTAATCCTGCATGAGCTGCTTGAGAAGGAACCATACGTGCCAACTAGACCGCCGGTGTGGGCCGACTGGGGCGGCGCGGGGGTTGGCGCCGGCATGGACGCTGCTGCGGGCGATGCCGATGACGTCGGTGCGACCGGCATGGGGGTACGTGGAGTGGATCAGCGTGCACCAGGCCGGCCCGACCATGATGACCGTACGGTTCAGGTGGTGGTGAAGCCGCTGCCTGAGGGAGTGGAACGGCGCATCCGGAAGATGATGGAACGTGCCACCTCCCAGCATAAGGCTAGATGAATTTGCCTGCAAGCCCTTTATCGTGTAGAATGTCTGTGAAATGTGATCGTTGACAGTGGCGCGCGTCGAGCGTATACTCATGCAGTAACAGCGTAACAAGATTTGAAAGGAGCTGTGTCTAGTGAGAAGACTATCCTCCGTGTTCCTTTTGTGCATGGCACTTACTCTTGTTATCGGGACTACTGCTGCCATTGGGGCGAAACCCGTTCTGAAAGTTGGCACGAGCGCCGATTTTCCGCCCTTTGAGTACCAGGATGAGAAGACCGGGGCTTACCTTGGGTTCGACATTGACCTCATCCGTGCCGTGGGCGCTGCTGCAGGCATGGAAGTCCAGATCGTGAACACCGCCTGGGACGGCCTAATTCCGGGCCTGCTCACCGGCAACTACGATTGCATCATGTCGGCGATGACCATCACCGACGAACGCCTTAAGGCTGTGGCTTTTTCGGATCCGTATTTTTCGGCCGGGCAGGTCATAGTGACCCGTGCCAAGGACTCTGCGGTCCAGACTGTGGAGGATCTTGAGGGCAAGAAGATATCGGTGCAGATCGGCACTACCGGCGACCTTGCAGCCTCGGACATAAAGGGCGCGACGGTCAAACGCTTCAACATGGCGCCTGATGCCATTCAGGAAGTTAGAAACGGCGGTGTCGCGGCCTGCATAATCGACTTGGCGGTTGCGGCTGAGATCGCTAAAGAGTATAAGGACATCAAGTTCGGCGAGCCTTTTACAATGGAGTATTACGGTATTGCCATCCGCAAGAACAACGCCGACCTAATCAAGAAGATCAACCGCGCGCTGGCGTCTATTAAGGCTTCCGGTGAGTATGACAAGATATACGCCGATTGGTTCGGGGCGAACTGACGCGGGCCATTGAGGTATCGATGAGGTATCGAGGTTGATCCACCATGGGCTGGCCACGGCGGTGTAGGAACCGCCGGTGGCCAGTCTTCATGAGATGCGACACGATGGAGGAATCGATGTGGCGCTCGACTTTTCGATAATCCCGGGCATTATGCCCGCACTGCTTCTGGGCACGCGTCTCACTGTTGAACTTGCGGTTATCGCGGTCGCTATCGGCCTTATCATCGGATCGTTCGCCGGAATCGCCCGGGTAGGCGGCAATCGCGTGGCGCGCATCGTCACCAGCGTCTACGTCGACTTCATCAGAGGCACTCCGCTCTTGGTGCAGTTGTTCCTTGTGTACTTCGGTCTGCCTACATTGATACGCCGCCCTGTGCCTCCTTTCATTGCCGCAATCACCGCGATGGGCGTGAATAGCGGTGCGTACATCGCAGAGATCGTGCGGGCCGGCATACAGTCGGTGGACCGGGGGCAGATGGAGGCGGCGCGGTCGCTGGGTCTGACCTACTCCCAGTCCATGCGGTACATCATCTTTCCACAGGCCTTGAGGCGGATAATACCCCCTCTGGGGAACGAGTTCATTGCGATGCTGAAGGATTCGTCCTTAGTATCAGTGATAGCACTGGAAGAACTGCTCCGCAAAGGGCAGGTAGTGATCACCCGAACGTTCAGGCCCTTTGAGGTGTACATGGTCGTAGCGCTGATCTACTTGGCGATGACGCTTGCAATTTCCAGGCTTGTGGCCTGGTCTGAGAGGAGGTTGAGGGTGGTTGATTAGGACCGTTGGGCTCCAAAAGTCTTTCGGCAGCAACCACGTGCTGCGGGGGATCGATGTGGCCATCGAGCCGCATGAGGTGGTCGTAGTCATAGGTCCGTCCGGCTCCGGAAAGAGCACATTCCTGCGCTGCCTCAACCTTCTGGAGAGGCCCACCGCCGGCCAGGTCTTCTTCCGCGGTCACTGCATAACTGATCCGCATGTCAACGTGAACGAAGTGCGGCGCGAGATGGGCATGGTGTTCCAAAGATTCAACCTGTTTCCTCACATGAGCGTGATAGACAATATCACGCTGGGGCCGATGAAAGTGCGCGGCGTATCCTTGGAAGAGGCCAGGCAGACTGCCAGGGATCTTTTGAGGAAAGTGGGAATTGCGGAAAAGGAGAATGATTACCCATCTGAGCTGTCGGGCGGTCAGCAGCAGCGCGTGGCTATCGCCCGTGCGCTCGCGATGAAGCCTATGGCTATGTTGTTCGATGAAGCCACATCGGCGCTGGACCCGGAGATGATCGGCGAGGTGCTGGACGTCATCCGCAAGCTTGCAGAAGAGGGCATGACAATGGTGGTTGTCACCCATGAGATGGGTTTCGCGCGCGAGGTGGGCGACAGGGTCCTTTTCATGGATGAAGGCGTGATTGTAGAAGAGGGCACGCCCGAGCAGGTGCTGGGCAAGCCCCAAAACCCCAGGACACAAGCGTTTTTGAGCAAGGTATTGTAGCGCGGCGAGCGCGCGAATAGTGGTCGAGCCCTCCGTCGTAGGAATACGAACGGAGGGATGTCTTTTATGGCCACAAATGCGTCGAAGCGGAAGGCAAGGGTGCGTGTTGCGGGCGGCGCGCGCAGCGCGGGAGTGATGCGAGCGGCGGTCTGGCCGCCGACCTGCCCTTGGCCAGGGGTGTGGCTGTGGCCTGGACCGTTCGGGACCGAGGGCGCCATGGGCCCTGTAGGTCGCGGAGGAACGGACGGGGCCGGCGCCCCGGAACGGTCTCCAGAATGGTCTGGGGCAGAGTTTCGGAGGGCGCTTTGGATCGCGATAGCCATCGCGGTGGCGGGACTTGTGCTCGGAACCCTGATTGCAGCCTGGGCAGGCGGCGTGATTCCCGGTCCGGCCAGGCTGTTTGGCATCGTGAAGCGATCGGCGCCTCCCTTTGGAGGGTCGCGGGCGGAATTGCCCGGCGGGTCGCCTGAGGGGCGCACTCCTGCCGAACCTAGGCCATTGCCGGAGCGACCGTCGCCGGGATACCCGGCGCCAGGAATTGATGGCAGGACTATCAGTGGAGATCGCCTGCGCCTAGAGGATTGCGCAGGCGATGTAGTGGTGATGACGTTCTTCAGCACCGCATCGGGCGCCAGCCTTGCCCATGTATCGGTTCTTGCTCAGATGCATGCAGAGCGCATGGAGCGCATGGAGGGCATGGAGGCCGCGGGGGGCGAGGAGGGCGCAGAGGGCGCAGAGGGCGCGAGGATTGTGGCGATTGCGGTGGCCGAGAAGGCGGATGCTGTGCTCAAGTACATGGAAGCGCGCAAGCTGGACCTGCCCGTTATTGCCGATCCCCGGGGCGAGCTTGCGCGCCTGTATGAGATAACTGCCGTCCCTACTACATTTGTCATTGACGCACACGGCATAGTGCATGACCTGCGCGTGGGTGCCATGACTCGCGCACAGCTGGATAGGGTTATTCAGTCGGCTCACTAGGGGCTCAGCGCTCGGGCGCTTTAGCGATCTGGCGCTCTGGCCCTGTGGTGCTTTGGCGATCTGGCGCTCTGGCCCTCTAGCCGCATGGCGCTATGGCGATCTGGCGCTTTGGCCGCGCGCTCGCCCGGTGCTGACTAACTACCTGCGAAAGGCGGTTTCGTCGCCGGTTGCATTCCGGCGAGTCGGGGGCGAGTGTAGTCCTTACAGGCTCTACTGGTTGGAACATCGGTCGGGTACTCCCAGAGGAGGTATGGGCTAGAAGGCGTCATGACCCGCGGAAATGGCGCCCAGCTGGCCTAATGAGGGGCGTGGGGCGCCAAAACGGCTGCAGCTGGGATGTACTCGATTTTTGACGTTAGTTTCCGAGATATCCTCAAAAATTGAGTACATCGATTTCGGATGGCTACCGGACCGCCTTCGGATCGCGAAAATCGGGGGTATCCGGCCGGCGCGGACATCGCGACCTATTGAGCGAACGGCATTATCACCCATGATATGGCGGGACTTGGAAGCGGCGTAAGGAATGTAGCGCTAGTTGTCATCGATTCGCCATATAATAGGGCATAACTGGCCTTCGAATGAGCCACGGGCAATCCCATTTGTTCATCGACCAACTGGATGTACTCAAAAATTGAGTACATCGGCCCAAACTATCGTCAAAATCTGCTGATATCCCTGCACGGATACCCCCAGGGGTATCCCAGAACCACCACGGCGCGACCGCCCAGCGGCCCCACCGCACCAAGGCCCCACGGCCCCACGGCCCCAACGACTGACTTGACTGATTGTGACCGCCGGGCCGAAACGCACACGCTTGCTTCGACCTCCGGGGCACCCCGTCCTGGCCAACCTCCGATGCCCGGGTCAGCGCTTCTCGGCCTGTGCTGCTGCCCGCCGTCCGAACAGCTGCTTGAAGACGAACGGTGCTCCCAGTGTGGCCCAGACGGCTACGGCCAAGTAGCGAAGCATGTTCCAGAACGCGGTGTCGGGGAAGACCGCCTTGAGCCCGTACCTGACGCCCATCAACCCGGCCATGCCCAGCGCTACCTTGACGACCTGAATCGGTAGGCTCGCGCGAACGTCGTACCTCACATACGCCGCTTCGAGGGTGTAGCCAATTCCCGCTCCCGCCAGGAAGCCGAGTACTTGGGCGACCTCCTGAGTGAACGCGGGGTTTCGGGGCGCGGATAGAGCGAACGCGAGGCCGGGAAGCGCGATGGACACGGCCAGCCGTAGGCCTATTCGGCTCCTGCCTTGCGCGCTCAATTTCTGCAAGCGTCGCTCGATTTCTGCGTACGCAAGGGCGATGGCAACGCCCAGTGCAGCACCCGCCAGCACGTCGGTGGGATAATGGCAAGTGGCGTACACTCGCGTGAAGGCTACGACCACGACCACCGCTATCCCGGTCACCGCGATCCATTTCAGCCGCACGCTGCGTGCAAGATATGTCCAGAAGACGGATGTGCCTTGAGCATGCCCGCTGGGGAATGAGTATCCCGTCCCCGTCAGTTTCAGGTACTCCGGCGCGTTGAGGTGAGGGAAGGCGACGTAGGGACGGATTCGGCACACGATGAACTTTATCCCCACGTTTATGTAGTTGGAGACCGACAGCACTATAGCCAGGCTGAAGCCGAGCGATTTGCTGACGCACCAGTAGAGTACTGGTATCACAATCATGTAGAATGTTGTCGAGCCCAGATCCGTCACGACTTTGATCACCCTGTCAAGCCCGGGGGTTGCGATGCTCCTCAAAGACTCGAACACTGTGACACTATCCAATACCGATCACCTCCGGGGAATGACGTTCTTCGCACAGGCCGAGAATCCTGTGTGTCTGGCAAAGGAATGAGCTTCTGTGATTGTAAGCCTTGGAGACTTGATGGTCGACGCGTACTTCCAAATACCCGACAGACGAAACCCGCGCACTGATACCCGGGGGCGAGTGGAGTTGGCTGCAGGTGGGTCGGCTGCCAATTTCGCTGTATGGATCGCGCGCCATGGGCGTAGGTCGGGCTTGATAGGCCGCGTAGGCGACGACTTCCTGGGGCGGGCGCTGGTCGCCGACCTGAAACGTGAAGGTGTGTGCCCGTACCTCGCTTTCGATCCCGATCCGGAGCACGGCACGGGTCGGGTGGGAGTGATTGTGGCAGCCGACGGCGAGCGCGACATGGTATGCGACCGACGGGCCAACGCGCGCCTGTCGGTGGAGGATATCCCGGAAGATGTTGTGTCAGGCGCTGAATGGTTGCATGTTTCGGGATATGTGTTCTTGGAGGATGCGCCCGCAAAGGCCGCGCGCCATTGCATCAACGTAGCCCGGGAAGCGGGAGTCCCTGTATCGATAGATCCCGCAGCATACTCATTTATCCAGGCCCTGGGCAGGCAGGCCTTTTTCAAGCTGTGCGAGGGTGCCGCGGTCATACTTCCGAATTTGGACGAAGGGCGCGCCATGACCGGATTGGAGCGACCTGAAGATATCGCGTCCTGCCTGCTCGATCACTTCCCAGTGGTTGCGCTGAAACTGGGTGCAGACGGATGCCTGGGCATGGCGCGGCAATGGGCAGGTATGGCGGGTAGCGCGGGTATTCCGGGTAGCGCGGGTATTGCGGGCGCAGTGGGGGCGATGGGCGCTGGAGCAGACGCCGTGGCCAGGCCAGGGGTCGTGGCTGGAACAGGCCCTGCGCCAGGGTGGGGCGCAGACCGGCAGGCGCGCGAAAAAGGGCTCGTAGCTCGAGTTCGATTCGCAGCTGTGCCTGCCCAAGTAGTCGATACGACCGGGGCGGGGGATGCCTTCGACGCCGGGTTTGTGCTCGAGTACTCGCGCGGGGCGGGGCTGGCCGCCAGTCTAGCCCTGGCGAATGAGATGGGAGCCAGGGCGGTGTCGAAGATAGGAGCGAGGTAGTGGCAACATAAAGGACATCGGGACGAACATCGGGACGGACATACGGGGCACAGTGGACGCAGGGGTTGCCTGCGGCTTGCAGCATCCACGTTAGTTTAGCAGTATCCAAGCTCCGACCGCGAGCAGCGCGATGCCCAGTAGTTTCAGCGGGCTGAACGGAATACGCTCTATGCCCAGCCAGCCCAGATGATCGATGAGGGCGGCTGTGCCGATCTGGCCCACTATTATGGCTGTCGTTGCGCCAACTGCGCCGGCCCTACGTATCCCGTAGGCCACAGCCGCGGTGATGATCGGCCCTACAGGCCCGCCGAGCAGGCTCCACCACGGCGCGGCGCCGAGGCGCGCCATGCCGCCCCGGCTAAGCCCGAGAGCCAGTCCGGCGCCTGTGAGTGCAGTGCCGGAGGCCAGCACTACAAAGGTAGTCTCCCAGAGGCCAATGGCTTTTGCGGCCGCTGCGTTCACAGCTCCCTGGAAGGCCATTGCCACGCCGCTGGCCGCTGCAGCCGCCAGAGCCGACAGAGCACCCGCGCTGAAGAGGTGCACAAACACCACAACCCTTCACGTTTGGCAACCAAGCTTGGTCTTGCTCTGTAATCATTCCCACAGAATGGCCCGGAATTGCAGGAGACACGTAGCAGGAATCCGACATGGTAAGGAGAATAGAAAACATACTATGGACTCCCCCGGGTTCAGATAAGTCCAAATCCGACGCGAACAGGCATTCGATTATCTGGGCCTGTGGGCAACGAAAGACCACTAACAACAGAGGGAGGCAAGTTTGTATGCGAAGACTCATGTCAATACTCGCGTGCTTCGTGGTGCTGCTGATGATTACGTCGGCAGGTTTCGCTGCGGAGGCACTCGCCAAGAAGCAGGAGCTTAGCTTCAACGTGGGAACCGAGCCTGAGACGCTCGACCCGGCGAAATCCACCGGAGTTCCTGAGGCCATTATCGAGCTCAACTGCTTCGAGGGCCTTACCAGAATGGACGAGAACAACATTCCTCAGCCAGCCATCGCTGAGAGCTGGACTGTCAGCAAGGACGGGAAGACCTACGTCTTTAAGCTTCGCAAGACCAAGTGGTCTAACGGCGACCTCCTGACCGCTCATGATTTTGAGTGGTCATGGAAGCGCGCGCTCGCTCCGGAGACTGCGTCGGAGTACGCGACACAGCTTTGGTACCTCAAGAACGGGCAGGCTTACAACGAGGGCACCCTGAAAGACGCCTCCAAGGTGGGCGTCAGGGCGATCGACGACTATACCCTCGAAGTGGTGCTGGAGAACCCCACCACCTACTTCCTGCAGCTGTGCAACTTCCCCACGCTGATGCCCGTGAACCGCAAGATCGTGGAGAAGAACCCCGAGGGCTGGTTCCAGGACATCAAGAACTACGTGGGCAACGGGCCGTTCAAGATCGTTAAGTGGGAGCACAGCGCCGTGATGGAGCTAGTGCCCAATGAGAACTACTGGAGACGCGACAAGGTCAAGCTAGACAAGCTCGTGCTCTACCTCATCGACAACCGCCAGACAGCTTTGTCGATGTTCGAGACGGGCCAGCTCGACTGGTTCGACGATCCGCCGGTTTCCGAGATTCCTCGCCTTGAGAAGGAAGGTTCCCTGTTCCGCACGCCGTATATTGGCACCTACTACTACATGTTCAACGTCACTAAGCCGCCTATTAGCGATGTCAAAGTCCGCAAGGCTCTCACCATGGCGATCGATCGCCAGATGCTCATCGACCGCGTGACCAGAGGCGGTCAGAAACCTGCACTTGCCTATGTCCCCTTCGGGTTGGCTGACGGCAAGCCAGGCGCCGACTTCCGGACCGTGGCCGGGAACGACTACATCAAGGAGAACGTTGCAGTCGCGAAGAAGCTGCTGGCCGACGCTGGATATCCCAATGGCAAGGGCTTCCCGACGCTGACGATTCTCTACAACACCAGCGAGAACCATAAGAAGATCGCCGAAGCCATCCAGGAGATGTGGAAGAAGAACCTGGGCATCAACGTCCAGCTCACGAATCAGGAGTGGGGCGTGTATCTGGCCTCGCGCGATGCGCTGAACTATGAGGTGGCACGCGCCGGCTGGATCGGCGACTACATGGACCCCATGACCTTCCTCGACATGTGGACCACGACCAACGGCAACAACGACACTGGATGGAGCAACAAGACATATGACAACCTGATCTTCGGGTCGTTCAAGGTGGCGGATCCTATCGCCCGTGCGAAGATGCTCCATCAGGCTGAAGACATTCTCATGAACGATATGCCCATCATGCCGATCTACTTCTATGTGAACCAGAACGTCATGAAGCCGTGGGTCAAGGGCGCCGTCAGGTCGCCTCTGGGATTCATCGACTTCAGCGGCGCTTATGTGCTGGATCACAAGTAGTGTTCTTGATGGAGACTGACCTGTTCATGTGAACTGACAGAGGCCGGGGGCGTGCTCGGGCGACCGGCGCATGCCCCCGGCGCTGACATTTGACGGGAGCTGATATCGGTGGGCGGATATGTCCTTAGAAGGGCCATTTCTGTCATC
>Ga0255342_1003239_pt1 | contig 18555 bp, 13 predicted proteins | sample wastewater_treat_3_FD_192416 | JGI IMG/M metagenome (GOLD analysis project Ga0255342, IMG submission 192416) | Wastewater microbial communities from Lulu Island WWTP, Vancouver, Canada - plant14 | ecosystem: Engineered > WWTP > Wastewater > Unclassified | place: Canada: Vancouver, British...
GGATACCATCAGCTGGCTTGAGAAGGCCGGAGTGAAAGGAGCAATACTGATGCGTTTTGCAAATACCCCTGAGCAGGGTCTGATACTGCAAAATGCCCCAATAATTTCGGGCCAGCGAATACACACCACAGAAGAGTTTGCAGACCTGGTAAAGAAGACGCGGCAGCTAACCAGTATGAGGATATCTGGCACACCGCTTTATGATCCTGATATAGGCTCGCCATTCATCCTGGCAGAAGACCCAGGCTACCTGCAGCACCTGCCTGTGATCAGAGGGCAGGCGGGTGTTATCACCGGTACCATTGCCGGCCCCTTCCTGGAAAAGATCCTTGCCGCCAGGGGAGATAAAGCCCATGTGATAATGGTAAAAAAAGAGATCGCCGATCTCATCACCATTGATGATATTATTAAGCTGGATCTCTCCACCCTCCCGGGCACGATCATACTTCCAGGCAGATCCTTTGTTCACATATCAGAAGCTGAAAAAGTATTGTCTGCCGACGGAAGAGACAGAACAGTCATCCGGGGGCCTGACATGCTCACTGCTGATGGCGAGACATCGATGGGAATGACCAGGGACGAAGTCGTCGCTCTTGAACTGGAAGGGTTCCGCACACTTATTAATCTTATAAACCAGTGGGGCACCTGACCGGCTACCAACCGGTAACTGACTGGCAAGTGACAGGTATTCTTATCACCTGTAACGCTTTATAATATACCGCACTTTTCATAGTGCTGGCAGACGCAAATCCGACGTGATACAGATCACTGCCTGTTTCAGGCTTTGGGATTGCAGAGAGTTGGCAGGTTAGACATATCTGACTCTTTTCTCTCTCAGGATTTTGCTCTGTTTTCAGGAGGATTTAGAAATGGCACGAATGCATGCCCGTAGAAGAGGTATTTCACGTTCAGTCAGACCTTACCGGACACAGGCCCCGGAGTGGTCCAACACTGACAAGGAAGCCATCATCAAGCAGATAATAGACCTGCGCAGACAAGGAAGTTCAACAGCCGAGATCGGGCTTGTGATGAGGGATAAATATGGTGTCCCAAGTGTCAAGCTTGCAACCGGAAAGAAGATCACCCAGATACTGCGTGAAAATGATCTGGTATCAGAAATTCCAGAAGACCTCAGGAACCTTATCGAGAAGGCTCTTGGAATGCGCAAGCATCTCTCGGAGAACACCCGCGATGTCCATAACAAGCGACAGCTCATGCTGACAGAATCCAAGGTCCGCAGGCTTGTTAAATACTATGTAGGCAGCAAAAAACTTCCAAAAGGCTGGGTTTACAAACCGGAAACTGCAGAAATTCTCCTGTCCAGGTAATCCTACGGTTGATATGTCCATTGAAACTGCTGCAAAAGATCTTGCAAATGAATTATTAAGGCAGAAGTACGTTGAAGTCCTCTGCCATCATGATGCAGACGGGATTGCAGCAGGATCTGTCATGGCAATGGCCCTGTACAGGGCAGATATTCCATTCAGGCTCCGGATAACCCACAGGTTATCTGAAGATAATCTCCCAAAGACAAAGCCCCTGCTCCTCTGCGATCTTGGTGCAGGTCTTTCAGGACTTCCTGAAGATACGATGGTTATCGATCATCATCTCCCCTTCTTTGAAGGTACACATCACGTAAATCCAAGACTTGACGGCATAGATGGTGATACTGAACTCTGTGCTGCAGGGACTGCATACCTTGTTGCCAATGCCCTTGGAGATAACAGGGATCTTGCAGGGCTTACACTTCTTGGAATCATCGGGGACGGACAGACCCTGGCCGGAAAAAACCAGGAGATCTATCTTGAAGCCCTTGGTAACGGAGTCATCAGCAAAAAAAGGGGAGTTACTCTTCCAGGCCGGACACCGGAAGAACAGGTTGAACTGTCAACTGAACCATTTCTCCATGGAATTTCCGGATCAAAAGATAAGTCCCAAAATATCATCAGTGCCTCGGTTTCGGGTGAAAACCTGCAATGGGACATATTATGCTCATTAATTGTTCTTCATTCTGCAGAGAAGTGTAAAGTGGAGACAATGGACTCATTCTGGGGAGACCAGTGGATTCTCATAAGGGAAGTTATCGAACATGCCCACAACATGGCATTTGTCGTGGACTCCTGCGGAAAGGCTGGAGAAGGCAGTACAGCTGTATCTCTCTGCCTTCGGTCATCAAAGTTAATAGATAAAGCTTATGAGACAGCAAGGGCACACCGCCTGGCACTCATACAGGAGATGAACAGGTTCCTTGAGCAGACACCGGGTGTTAAGACCAGCCATATCATGTGCAGCAATCAACATCTCGTAAGTGACCTGGCCGATATCGTGTTTAGAAATATCCAGGGGATCTCCCCGGTCATTGTGGCAACAGAAAAAGATGACGGTACATGCTCCTGTTCCATCAGAACAGATGGAAAAAGCGGAAAATATGCAGGAGAAGTTGTTCATCAGCTTGCACTTGAGTATGGAGGACATGGAGGAGGTCACCAGAACCGTGCAGGGGCGACGATCGCCTGTGAACATCTTGAAAAGTTTACCAGGCAGGTTACTGAGGTCCTTGGCTCATGATCATCCGTGGCAGTATCAGGACAAACCATAGCCATGCAAAATGCATCGCTGATTCTGTATCAACAGATAACCTGTCAGAGATGAGAACCCTGGCTGAAGGGGACTTTGTCATTACCCGCATTGCAGGCACCAGAGTCAGGTCAGTAATTGCTTCAATGGACGACTATCTCATGAATCTCACCGTAGCAGATGATGTTTGCAAAAAATCCATGCAGACAGGAAGATCAGGAGTTAAGAATAAAGCCGGAAACAAGCCGGTTTGAAAATTATGACATTAATACAGGAAGTCAGAACATATGCATCACAATTAAAAAAGGTGTGAATAATGGCAGCGAAAAAACCAACAGGAAGAAGAGTCGATGGATGGAAAGCGAAATCCTGGTACAAGATATACAGCCCTGACAATGTTGGAAAAGTATACCTTGGAGACACGGTGGCAGATGACCCGGAGAAGATCATCGGCCGGACCATTCAGGTTCCGCTTTCAGAGCTTGTGAATGACTATTCCAAGCAGAATGTAAAGATGAAGTTTGAGGTCACCAATGTAGCAGGTGACGCGGCATATACATCATTTACCGGTCATGAACTGGCGCGTGACTTTATCAGATCAATGGTAAAGCGGCGGACCTCAAGGATTGACTGTGTTGTGAACTTTACCAGCAAAGATGGCTGGAAAGTACGTGCAATTGTCACCTGCTTCACTCTTACCCGTGCAGACCAGAGCCAGCAACACGAAATAAGAAGAATTCTCACCAATGATGTCCTGAATTATGGTAAAGAGAATGAACTTGGGGTTTTTGTTAATAATATCATCAATGGCGATCTTGCAAAAGAACTCTTTAAACAGGTAAAAGAGCTCCACCCGATCCGCCGTGTTGAAGTTATCAAAACCAAGGTTGAACCGTCAAAAAGTTCAGCCTGAACCTTTTTTTTAGCCATGGGCTTCTTACCTTTCAGATAAACCAGTACCTCCTTAATTTCCATCCGTGATCACGGTGATCATTGTGATGTAGTGGGAGAACAAATGGTACAGGCAATCCTGAAAACAGGCCATATTACCAGGATCCAGGTGTACTTCAATGCTTGATATACGATTCGTCCGGGCAGACCCGGATGTCATCAGGGAAGATCTGAAGAAGAGAAATGACGTGGAGAAGATTGCATGGGTAGATGATCTGCTCCTGCAGGACATCCGCCACCGTGAGTTAATCGGCCAGACAAATGAGCTAAGGCGGAGAAGAAACTCTATCTCGCATGATATAAATCGTGCGAAAAAGGCAGGTGAAGATGCATCAGGACTCATCACCGAAGCTGCAAACCTTCCGGGAAAAATAAAAGAGAATGAAACGGAGATGGAAGAGATATCTGCGAAGATAAGGAATTATCTCATGCGTATCCCTAATATTCTCCATGAAAGTGTTCCTGTTGGGGCAGATGATACTGAAAATGTCGAGATCAGGAGGGTTGGAACTCCCCGGACTTTTAATTTTGAACTGAAGAATCATGGCCAGCTTGCCGCAGATAACAACTGGGCTGATTTTGAGCGGGCGACGAAAACTTCAGGTGCAGGTTTTTACTTTCTCAAAGGAAGTCTGGTCCTCCTTGACCTGGCCCTTCAGCGTTTCTCTCTTGACACTTTAATGAAAAAAGGGTATACTCCTGTTATCCCTCCATACATGATCAACCGGAAGTCCTACGAGGAGGTCACCGATCTTGATGATTTTGAGAAGGTCATGTACAAAATTGAAGACAATGATGCATATCTTATTGCCACCAGTGAACATCCCATGGCAGCAATGTACCAGGATGAGATCTTCGAGGAGAAGGAACTGCCACTCAGGCTTGCCGGATTATCGCCCTGTTTCAGGCGGGAGATAGGATCTCATGGCCTGGATACAAAAGGACTCTTCCGCGTGCACCAGTTCCATAAAGTAGAGCAGTTTGTGTATTGTCACCCGGACATCTCATGGGAGATACATGAGGAGCTTTGCAAAAATGCCGAGGAGATATTTCAGAAACTTGAGATCCCTTACAGGGTTGTCAATATCTGTACAGGAGATATAGGGACTGTTGCAGCAAAAAAATATGATATCGAGGCCTGGATGCCACGTGAAAAAGAGTACCGTGAAGTGGTTTCATGTTCAAACTGCACCACCTACCAGGCGGTCAGGTTAAATATCAGGGTCAGGGATAAAGAGGATTTTGAGTCCAAACAGTTCGTGCACACCTTAAACTCCACAGCGGTTGCAACATCCAGGACCATGCGGGCAATACTTGAAAACTTCCAGCAGGAAGACGGGTCTGTGGAGATTCCAAAGGTATTGCGGCCGTACATGAATGACATGGAGTTCCTGTAAGACAGGAATCCGTGAACAATTCAGGATTCTTGAGGGGTCAATTCAAAACCGATAACTCTTTTTTTTCAAAGCCCTAAGAATTTCTGGCGTAAAATATGAAAATTTCACAGATACTGGAACTTGAAGATATCTCTCTTGCAGAGCCGGTGTTTTCTGATCTCATATACCAGGAGATGGACGAACTGATCACCGGGTCTCCTGGAATGGCTGGGAAAATCCTGGTGGATGAAGATGATAACCCGGCAGTTTTTGCCAAAAAAGATGAGAGCGGCGTCTGGACCGGATGTGTAACATTGTTCCGGGAACCTACCCTTGCACTGATTGACTTTTTTGAGCAGTTTGACCTGGAGATTTACCAGGAAGATAATGAAACCATCAGTGATGCAGTAAAGGAACATTACAGCCACCGGTTATCTGACCTCACCCTTCCGGGAGCTGATGATCTAAACCCGGTCCGCGTTAAGGGCATTGACAACCTGCTTTTAAAGACGGTTGGGACAGAAAAGGGTACAACCTGTCTTGACTGCTGTTGTGGGACAGGAGTCGGTTTTATGGTCATGGAAAGCCTGGGAATGAGACCCCTGGCATATGATAATGACGAGTCATTAATCTCAAGAGGATTTCTCTCCGGAAGGCTGAAACCCTCCCGGACCATGTGGATTGATGGCAGGATGATCAACCGGTTCATTAAAAATAAAGCTTCACTGGCATGTGGTTTCATGGTGGGTGAGATACACTCATTTAATGCTCCCATCTGGCAGGAGATCATCTCTGCGGCATGCATGGCGTCAGAAAAGGTGCTTTTTACCACCGGAACAGAACCGGAGATTAAGCAGGTAAGAACTTGGGTTAATGACACCGGGAAAAAAGCAGACATTTTTGAGTCTGATGCTGATCCGATATATGATCGCTGGGTTTGTTATACAGAATAAAAGCCTGCAGATCTTCTCCCTGGGATAAACGTGAGAAGCTTACTTTTTCTTTCTGCCCCGGCGTTTCTTTTTCTTCTCTTTTTCACCCCTCTTACTATCAGTTCGGATCTTTTCCCTGGCTGCCTCTTCGTCAGACGCACATTCAAGATCTGCGAGTATGTCAAGGGGGTCCTTCATCTCATTGACCAGCCTGATTATCCTGGATAAACGCTCAACACCGATGAAATGCTCTGCCATCACCCTGGCCAGGGGAGTCAGGTGAATTACCCCCTTTTCCCTTGAGATGAGATTCTTATCCAGAAGCAGATCCTCAACCGGTTCAGACTCACCGACAAGAAACCCCTCTGTCTTATAGATCGAATCTTCATTTCCTTTGCATATCACGGCATTTGCGACGTATAACTCCGAGCTCTGCTCAAGATTGTACTGTGGGGCCACTTCTCCCATATCCCCTTTTAACAGGCCCATAGCCACTTCATCTTCTGTTAGCCGTGAACCCCTGACATAACTTCCACCAGGTTCAGCAAGAATTACAACCTTTCCAAGATCGTGAAAATCAGGTCTGCCTGCCCTCCCTGACATCTGGTAAAACTCCTGCACCGTGAGCCATTCGATACCCATTGCAAGAGAATCAAAAATTACCTGGGATGCGGGAAAGTCCACCCCTGCTGCCAGTGCAGCGGTTGTAACAACGGCACGAAGCTTGCCTTTCTCAAACTTCTCCTCGACCTGCCGGCGTTCGGTCTGCGTAAGCCCTGCATGATAGGGCGCCACACCGTCCCCGATCTTTTCTGCAATGATATGACACCTGGCTCGGGAGTTTGTAAAGATTATCGTCTGTCCATGATACCCTTTTGTTGAGACCTGGTTGTACTCTTCTGCCACCAGGGTCCGTTCTGTAGGTATCTTTTGTTCACGCTCAGTGAAGATCAGGTACCGTTCAAGTGATACCGGCCGATCGTCATACCTGACAAGACGGCAGTCAAGCTTGCCGGCAAGTAATTTCGGGTGCCCGATGGTTGCGCTCAGGTATAAAAACTGTGCCAGCGGAGATGAGAACTTCAGCCGTGCGATAAGACCATCGACCCGATGCCCCCGGTCACGATCCTCAAGCATCTGGACCTCATCGATGATGACCGTCCCGATATTTGAGAGGGACTCTCCCAGCCTCATCAGGTGATCTATCCCTTCATAAGTGGCAACCAGGATACCTGCATTTCTGCTGCGGTTGGCTGGCCTGCGATTATCCCTGACCTGAATCCTGCTGGCACCAGTTATGATCGAGACCTCGGCCAGGTGCCCGTACTTTTGTGAAAACCGTTCATATTTCTGGTATGCAAGGGCCACAAGCGGGACAAGAAAAAGAACTCTGCCTCTCTTTTCAAGGAAGTTCTTCAGCCCGGCCATCTCCCCAATAAAGGTCTTACCGCTTGCTGTTGCAGAGACAACAAGAAGATCCTTGCCATAAAGAAGGCCTGATTCCACCGCAAGCTGCTGAACCGGCATCAGGGACACAACACCGCATGCCTCAACAAATTCGTATGGGAATGGCAGTTCCTCAATTCTTGCGGTCTGCAATACAGGGTGTGCCTCAAGACGATCATAGAGAGTGTGTCCAGCTGTCAACCGGTCTGGTTCAATTGTTGCCAGAACCCTGTCAACGCTCCGGTACTTTTCAAGGAGCTCGTCCAGATGAGAAAGAGCGGATCTTCCAAGCCGTCCCATGTGCACCAGCTCCCTGCGAAGCTCTTTGCGGGCGCAATCCATGCAGATATTCTCACCACCGCCAAATTCTACCGTATTTTTTTTATCAAGCTCTGTGACCCTGTCATCCATGAGGCAGAACCTGCATAGTGAAACAAACGAGAATGGTATCTGAAGATCATGTAAAAACGATTCAAATGGTTTATTCCCGGCGGTCAGGTAGACATGTGAGCGGCGCAGGTGGGTTATCAGGTCTTTGCTTGGGGTATTGCGGTATCCTCCGCTCTTTGCATGGCGAATCCTGTACTTTACCGGCCTGATTCCTTTCGGAGTATCGACCAGCTCAAGCATCCCTGTTACCCGGATATGATGTGTATCAATGTATAAAACCCGGTAATACTTTTTTGTAGGCTGGATTATGGCCTTCATGAGGACACCAGGTCATGAATCTCATAGCTAAGATCCGCCTGCTCAAGTTGTTTTAAAAAGTCCGTGAAAAATTCGTCAACTATCACAATGGCGCAGGGTATCCCATGCAGGGCTGCTTCCACGGCCCCTTCACGTGAACCAAAGTAAAGATCAGGTATCCTGTCAATTTTTTTCAGGGAGACCCATGCTTCAAGGCCCACACAGGCGACGACCGATGCCCTGCTTATCACCGTCTTCAGCTCATCAAGCCTGACTTTTCTTGAGCCACCTCTCTCCACGCGTGGAACCTTGCAGACAAGAACTGTCGCCTCGCGGTGAGTAATAATCCCTTCAAGACCTGATATTCCTGCATCCTCACCTTTGGCTGCATCAGAAACAGACAGTCCGTTTGCAGACTGGGGATGTTTTGAAGCATATAAAAGCCCGCCTTTCATGTAGACACCGACAGGGTCCCCGTTCTGCAGGTCCTCCGCAGCGATGGCAGTCCAGACAGAAACCTGTTTTATCACGTCATTACGGACATGCCTTGCATAAGTCTCGAGAATTTCCGCATGATGCAGGATCCATTCAACACCTTCCCTGGTTACCTCGTACCTGCCGCGGCCAGGTGCTTTGAGCATTCCCTCTTCGGTTAGTTCCCTGACATAATCTGATATTGCCTGGGGCGTGACACCCAGACCTGCCGCAATCTCCTGCTGCCTTATTGCAGGCTGATGCGCAGCAATATCTACCAGGATCTGAAACCTGGTGACATCACGCTTGTTTTTAAGGATGGTGTATCCTGGATCATTCTCATTCATCTAATACGACCAGACCCTGACCTTTCACATCCAGGTGTGGAATTCTTTTCGCGATTCCCTTGATGAAAACCGGCGAAACCCCGAATTTCCTGGCAATGTCTTTTATCGAGCTGTTCCCCCGTGATAGTTCAGCTTCCACACTGTCACCTTTCATCCTGAGATCTTCTCCATTTGCAAAAGCAATTGTCAGGAGATCCCCAAGATCTGAGAAGTCACATTGAAAGTTGGCACGCACCTTACTATAATTTGTCCTGTATTCTTTTTCCGGCTTTTTACCTGGTTCAGGCATTCTCCATTTCTCCTCAACAAGATTTCCTTTTCGAAGCAGAAGCAACCCATCTCTGACATAGTCCCTTCCTATTACGTCACACAGCTCTGCGCAAGTCATCCAGTTATTATCCAGGAGTTCGAGAATTTTCTTATAATGAGTATTGTTAAATACTACAAAAAGGGGAACCAGCTCTACCGGATCATTCACAATCCGCACATGACCCGTCAATTCAAAACCCTATTATAATAACGCTTGACAAAAAATTAAAGGTTACTTGTACAAAATGCCAAAACAGGGCCATATCATTATAAGAGGAATTGTCCAGGGCGTCGGTTTCCGTCCCTTTGTTTATGCCAGGGCAGTTGCGCATGGAATTTGCGGTTCAGTATGTAATACGGGATCTGAAGTCCAGGTATATGCATGGGGTGACAACTTTGAGGATTTCCTCCGCGATCTCAGAGCAGGCCCCCCATTATCGGTGATAGACTCTGTTGAAGTGTACACCCTGCAAGGGGATCCTCCTGACTCGTTTACCATTCTTAAAAGTCATGATGGCACAAGGACCGGCCTGATTCCACCAGATATTGCAACCTGCAAAGATTGTGTGAGGGATATCTTCACCAGGGGGGGCAGGTATGAGAGTTACTTTGCCACATCCTGCGTTAACTGCGGGCCGCGGTATTCTATCATCAGGTCCCTGCCTTATGACCGGGAGAGGACGACGATGGACATGTTCCCTCCCTGTCCGGGCTGTTTTGAAGAGTACTCTGACCCATCCAGTCGCAGACACCATGCGCAGACGATAGCCTGCCATGAATGCGGACCTGAGCTTATTCTTTATTCAGGTGCCGGTGAAGCAACAGAGGGCACTTCTCCTGTAAAGAAGACTGCAGAGCTCCTTGACAAAGGAAAGATCGTCGCTATCCGCGGGATAGGAGGGTTTCATATCGCATGCACCGGTGAAATAGCCACTGTGCTTAAAAAGCGGCTTAACAGGACTGAGCAGCCCCTTGCCATTATGGCAAAAAAAGAATGGATCCTTGATAACACCTCCATCTCTCCGGAAGAAGAGAAGATCCTGCAAAGCGATATCTCTCCGATTGTCATCCTTGACAAGCGTGAACCGGAGGCATTTGATCATATCAGCAATCTTCATACAATAGGATGCATGGTTCCATATACCGGCCTTCACCACCTGCTCTTCTCCCATCTCTCAGCACCCTTTCTGATAATGACCAGCGCCAATGCCCCTGGTTACCCGATGATAACCACTTACCCTGAAGCTGTATCAAGGCTTTCAGGAGTCGCCGACTATTACCTGACCCATACCCGTGATATCATCAACAGGTGTGACGACTCGGTGATAAGAAAAGGAGCGATCATTCGTCTTTCACGGGGTTATGCACCTAAAAGAACCAGAATTTCCCTTGGGGATTTATCTATCCTTGGAACAGGGCCTGAATTAAATTCAACGGTTACTCTATATGCAAAGGGGTTTTGCATTACTTCACCTCATGTTGGAAATGTCAGGAATCCTGGCACATTTGAATACCTGAAAGAGACGACAGAATGTCTTTTGAACCTCATGCAGGCGGACATCAGCATCATTGCCCATGACCTGCACCCGCAGTTCCTGTCAACAAGGTACGCAAAAGAACTGGGTGAAAAGACCGGTGCAAGCCTTGTTCCGGTTCAGCACCATGAAGCCCACATTGCAGCAACCTTCCAGGAAGAATGTATCGGAATAGCAATAGATGGGGTCGGATATGGATCTGACGGGACCATATGGGGTGGAGAGATATTCGAGGGGGCTGCCCCTGATTATTCAAGAGTAGGACATCTTATGCCAGTCCTGATGCCTGGAGGAGACCTGGCCGCAACATGGCCTGAACGTATGCTTTATGGCATACTCCCAGACGAGGTTACCCGGGGGATCCTACTCTCACGCGGATGGGCAGAGCAGGATGTATCTATCATAGAAAAGCAGGTTATGAGACGTTTCAATACTTCTGTCAGCTCAAGCACTGGGAGAGTTCTGGATGCCGCGGCAGCACTTCTTGGAATCTGCAGGAAAAAGACATATGACGGAGAACCTGCAATGAAACTTGAATCTCTTGCACACGGGACAAAACCTGAGTCATGGGATATACCGTTAACCAGGATTGGGCAGGCGGAAGTTCTTGATACACCAGCCCTTCTTAAAAAGGCAAGGGATTTGTGCATGAAACATCCTGATGATCTCCGGGTTATCCGAAAGACTGCTGCATCATTTCAATATAACCTGGCCAGGGGTATTGCAATGATCGCATCCAATGCCGCTGCAAGTTCAGGATTGCAGACCATCGCCTTATCAGGAGGCGTTGCATATAACGAGATGATAAGGGAGACGATACAAAAGACTGTTCAAAGTAACGGGTTTAAACTGCACATCAATCATGACATGCCCTTTGGAGACGGGTGTATCTCCTTTGGACAATGCGTTTTTGCCGGAAAAAAAGAGTTGTTATGAGACTGCCTTAAGCATTACCTGTGGGATAAGCTTTAACTCGTTCGGACGAATCGTCACATTTACAGTCTTGTTCAGGTACCCTTCTTTACTAAACGAGAGTGAATGAGAACCGGCCGGAACGATCAGGGTTGCAGGTGTAGTGCCAAGATATACATCTCCCATCTTTACCTCGGCGCCAGATGGTTTTGAAGTCACCATGGCATACCCAGATGGCCCTGTGGGGTAATCACCAACAACACGGATTATCTCCGATCTTCTCTCTATCGAGGAGAGATTACCTTTCATCACTTCAAGAGTGACTGTATACCGGCCAATTCCACCATACACGTGGGTCGGATTCTGTATTGTAGAGAGTGTTCCATCTCCAAAGTCCCATCTCCATTTTTTCGGGCTGCCAATGGAATGATCTTTGAACTCGACGGTCAATGGTGGTGTCCCGGTCATTGGAAGGGCAGTAAAGGCAGCTACAAGTTCTTCAGTAACCTGGGTTGGCTCAGCTGTGGGTTCAACTGCCGGTTCCGCGGTCGGTTCTGCAGTCGGCTCTGTGGTGGGTCCTTCAGTGGGCTCAACTGTCGGTACAACCGTTGGCTCTTTGGTAGGTTCGATCGCAGGCTCCTCTGTTGGTCCTGCAGTCGGCTCAGCAGTAGGTTCTGCAGTCGGTTCTATCTCCGGCTTTGCTGTTGGTTCAGGCAAGGGAGATGAAGACTTTACAGTAATCTGTCCCTGGCTGGTTGCTGCAGTAACAGGATCTCCATTGTCATCGGTTAGTTCTGTGATCGCTATCTGAACCTTGGATGAACCTTCAGCAAGACCCTTTACATTTATGGTTGCCAGCAGGATGTCTTCAGCCCCCTCTTTTATCTGATCCATAAGATCCACTGCAACGATACTTACCGTTGAAGCAGGGAGAGTTGAAGCAGAGTTCATGCCAAAAGCTGCAGGAAAGTTCACTGATGTAAATTCGGCAATGCCTGCAGGATTCATGGATATCTCAAGCTGGTACCCGGCCAAACCGGTTCCGGCCTGGTCAAGCAGAACATCTATCGTTCCTGAAGAGCCTGAGCCTGTAATAGCCAGGTCTGTAGTGGATAATGTTGCACCGTGAACCCCTGCTCCGAGTGAAAGGAGCAGGAAGAGAACACAGATGCATGGTTGTAATCCTTTCATTTCATTCACCTGTCCTTCCCATCTTGCGCGATGGTGCTGAAATTGTCATGATTAATTTAACGGGGAGAAGATTGTTCAGGGGAACTGAACATATTCAACCGTCCTGTTCAGGGAGAAGTATGGCTCCTCGTAGTGGTATGTCTGTATCACTGCAAGGCCATTCTTAATCTCAAGGGTATCGTTCCATGGTTCATACCCGGCTTTGTCCAGGGTCAGGTTATGAGTCCCGACTGTCAGGTTCATGACCATGATATCTGTCTTTCCAACCAGTATGTCATCTATTGTCACATTTACCAGTTCCGGATAAGATACAATGTATGCCGCCCCGGTCTGTGCCGGATCTGCAGACAACTTACCTATCTCTGCAAGATGTGGCGTCATTGCAAAACCAGAGACAAAGTTTGGAAGAACACCATCAAGGACAGATATCGGAGAGACGATATCAAAATACCCATCCTTGTGCAGACGGAGCTGGTAATTTCTGGCGGTCAGGTTTGTCAGATATGCAGGGGTTTTGCCCTGGTAAGCATTGTTCAGGTATACTTCTGCACCGGCAGGAACTGAAAAGATGGTGACATCGTTTTTTGCCCCACGGGACGGGAGGTGCATTGGTTTTACCGTGATAAAGCCGGGCTTTACCGTGCTGTTAGCGTACTTGCTGTTTGAAGCATTGAGTGATACTGTGAAAATTCCGGGGATTTTATAAGTGTGCTGCGGGTTCTGGAGAGGTGAGGTATTGTCAGCTGAGCCATCTCCAAAGTCCCACATGAACTTTGTCGGATAACCCGTGGAATTATCGGTGAACAAAACGGTCATCGGGGCAGCTCCTTCCTGGATCCTGGCGGTGAAATCTGCAATGACTGTCGGAACCGGTGTAGGGGTCACGACTGCTGTGACTTCGGTCACTGGAGCGGGTACATCATGAGCTGCATCAGGGGTGGATACCGGGACTGGAACCGGGGTGGATGAGGTTTGTGGTGTCTGGACCGGTGCCGGTGCAGAATTCTGGCTACTGACCGTGATGGCTGCCGGGGTGACCTCTACAGAAACAGGATCGCCAGCGTCATCGGTGATCTCGGTGATGATAATGTTTAAGCTGGTTTCACCTTTAGAGACCCCTTCAATACTTAGCGTGCATAGCTGGACCTGCTCTGCACCTGGTTCCACTTTCATGTTAAGGTCAACGGTGGAAATCAAAGTAGATTCACCAGGAGTTCCCTCAACAACCTTAACAGCCGCCCAGTCGGGCATTGTTACCCCTGACACCCGTGCGATTCCGGACGGGCTGAAAGAGGTTAAAAACTTATAACCAGATATCCCAGCAGGTGCAGAATCCAGAACTACAGGTATTTCAACGACCTGCCCGATAGATTTTATCTGAATGTCACTGAGTACAATCTTTTCAGCATTACACGTGCCGCAAAAGGCCATGGCGATCAAAAAAATTGCCAGAATTGATTTTAAAAATTTTTCAGTCATGATATCTCCTTTTAAGAGGTCTTCCAGATGAGATTGAAGTATGTGACTATATCATTCACATCCACTCTTCCGTTCTGGTTGTAATCAAATGGGGCTACCGGGAGACTGTTGGTTACCCCGTAACTCCAGGCCTGGAAAAATACAACTATATCATTCATATCAATGACACGATTCCCATTGAAATCATCAAGAAGTCCGTCATGATTCATATCCCTGGGTGCATCGAGGGATGATTGAAGAGGAGGAATGGAATATACAATGATTGATGAATACGGATATGGAGTGATCGGGATTGATTTCCCGTAATCATTCGTCATTTCTGTCACTTCAACAGTAAGAGACGTCGTTCCAAATGTAATTCCTGAAATGTCCAGGGTGCAGAGGGGCACTTTCTTAGAGCCGGACTGAACTTTCTGGTACAAATCAGCTGCACTAACTGTCACTTTCTGTCCTGGCAGAGTCCCGACAACATTATGTGTTGTATTGGCCCATTCAGGAAAAGATACAGAGTTAATTTTTGCTATACCGGAGATAGAGAAACCAATTGTCATCTTATATCCTGAAAGGCCATCTTTTGCCTGATCAAGATATAAAGTGACATTGCTTGTCTCTCCATCATTTGCATAACAGTTTGCAATCTGTGCAGATGGAATAACCACTGTTGCACCATTAACAGATGCAATACACATTAACCCGATTAGTATCAGAACTCCAAATAATTTAAGCATAGTTTTGCACTCTCCATCATCAAATACAACTCATTTAAGACCATCATTGCAATTTTCCATACTCCTTTTACTTCCCATCTCCATGTCACCAGATAAGGTTAAAGAATTTTACAATATCATCCGTATCAATCCGGTCATTGCTATTGTAGTCAAATGGCGTGACTGGCATGCCTGCAAACCCTTCTGAAACCCAGGTGTTAAAGAACACATCCACATCTTTTGTGTTTACCTGACCATTTCCATCAAAGTCATCAATTAGTCCGTCATGAACCCCTAAAGGCCAGATGTCCCCTGGCTTTTTTGAATACCCAGGAAGAGGACCTACTTCATATACATGAATATCAGCAGGAACACCTGTTAAAGTCATGAAAGAAGAGCCGTACTGGGCAACGGATGAACTGTTCAGTTTAAGGTTTGCTTCTCCTGCAGAGATCCCGATAAGGCTGATATTCCCAAGTGGTACATTCTTTGAACCTGCCGGAAGCTTTCCAGTATTCATATAACCGGAGAGTGTGATTGAATCGAAAGCAGGACTGACAACATACGTGAAGTGATCTACCCATGGTGGAGAAACAGCCCAGTCCCTAATATGGGCCCTTGCAGAGTTATTCAGATCCATCTTTACCTTGTACGAAGAAAGCCCATAATCTGCTTTGTCCAACAAAATATTCAGGATACGGTAGTTCGAACTTTCAGTAATAAGGTTTACATTTTGTGGAACGATCTTAACTACTCCTGAAGAGTCAGCCTTTGTTATTTGCAGAGTTTTGTTTCCGGTTTTTGCTGCTCCATACTTATTCCAGATCGAGAGATATGCTTTGTAACTTCCACTCACATTGAATTTATGGCTAACTGAGGATAGGCCAGATTCATTCGTGCTGCCATCGGTGAAATGCCATCTCCAGTTAACTGGCTCTCCTTCGGACAGATCTGTAAACAGAATGCTTTGACCAACAATGCCAGAAGGAGGGGTTATGCTAAAGTTTACAACCAAGGGAGGGTAGACACCTATCCAATCTGTGTATAACCCTCCACTCGATCCTGGACCATATGTTGCATTGGTGATCTGCAGAACCGGGGTATAATCCCCGTACGAGTAGTACTTATGAGAGGTAATATTAAACCAGGAGTTATCTGACGGCCATCCGCTTTTTCTTGTCTGGGTGGTGGTATTCCCATCTCCAAAATCCCAGACTGCTGTGTCTATTAGCGTACCATCATTAGTATTCCCAATGAACGTGACATTGAGAACCGGAGTGCCATTAACCGGGTTTTCTGATTTCGGAGGGAATTCATCTTTTCCAAATAGTATCTGGGGGGTATTATTGGCATTTACTGTGATGAATTTTGTGTAATTGGCACTATCCACCCCGCAACCATTTGTTACGGTCAGGTTTACAGTATATAATCCTGCATTATTGTATTTATGGTAGGGATTTTGTGTATTGTTTGTTTCTCCATCACCAAATTGCCAGCTCCATCCCGTGGGCACGCCTTTTGAAGTATCTGTAAACTGAACACCCAGAGGTGCTTTACCAGTACGTGGAGAAGCAGTAAATCCGGCTTTTGGAACCCCGCTGACCTTGACAAGATCCTTTTCCTGGTACGTATCTGACCCTGCGATATTTGATACAGTTAAGCTTACCGAATAAGTTCCGGGATGATAGTAAGTATGCGTTACATTCCGGGTGGTGGCATTCGCAGAATTATCCCCAAAATTCCATTGCCATGAAGATGGAGCACCATAATCTGCGGTTCCCGAAGGAGATGTGTCATTAAAGGTTATGGTCAATGGAGAACACATATCAGTGGGAGTAGTTTCACTTACAATGAATCTGGCCATCGGGGGAGCAAGGACCCTGATCTGCCTGGATCCTTTGATATTTGTATAATTATCACAACAGGTTCCGGATGGGGCAGTCATATTCACAGTATAAGTTCCCTGCTCCGTGAATGAATGATGAGTTGTTTTCCCAGTCTGGTTCTTAGAACCATCACCAAATTGCCATTTATAAGAAGCAGGTGTGTAATTTAATGCATAACCACTGAAAGATATCTCCTTTTTTATCGGAACGTCAATGATTCCATCCTGGTCTTTGTACCCTACCACAGTGAAGTTGGCGCTCATGTCTGGGTTGCAGTAGGTGATGTCTACCGGATCACTTACAAGAACATCAGAGTAGGTGTGCAAAGTCAGAGTCGCCTGATAAGTGCCAGGGCTGGTATAATTATGGGTTACCGGCATTTTAACCGATCCGGTGTCCTTTATTGGTGTGTCATCTCCAAAACTCCATCTCCTGTTCAGGATGTTTTCTGTTCCGGAGGATGTTTCGGTGAAAGTGACTGTAAGGTTTGTTTCACCTTCTTCAGGTCCACAGGTGGGATCTGCTTTAAACGAAGGGAGAAGAAGTGATGGCTGTCCAAATTTCATGACAAATGCATCAGAACTACCCTGGTAGTTCCCGGTAAAGGCACCGCCGTTATAATGTTTTTTATTATAAACCGTCTGGTCAATCCATTTGTACACGGGAAAAGCATCCTTTTCACAATCTTCACCACATTCAAGGTTGAGCATGGTTGGAGAACTGGTATACCCGGTCACATAACTTGTGCTACCGTCAGGTGATATTGCAACACCTGTACCTACATCATCACGATACCCGCCAAAGAGTGTAGAGGACTCAACAGAGCGCCCATCACTACTTATCACGCTGAGGAATCCGTCTTTACCGCCTGATGCCTGTTTAATAGGATATTTAAGACCCCTTCGTGGAATGTTAGTGGACCGGCTGAAACCAGTTACAAATGCACGTCCCTTGTCGTCCACTTTGATATCATATCCCCAGTCATCCGAGGTTCCTCCAAGATAGGTTGAGTAGATTAGATCACCATCTTCATCGAACTTCGTAACAAACGCATCCTTTTCAAAGTTATCATATTCCCAGCCTTTTACTGTCTGCAATGCCATATTGGTAACAGGAAAATCTCTTGAGGCAGTTGCCCCAGTCACATATGCACAATCTCCAGAAACAGCCACAGCTTCACCATAATCATGCCCATCTGAACCGCCAAGATATGTGGCATATTCTGGTTGTAATCCGGCTTGGAAATTCATCTTAAAGAGGAAGGCATCCTGCGCTCCCTTGATGGATTTTTGATATCCTGGCACATCAGGAGGAAGCAGATTTGAGGAACTCGTTGTCCCAACAATATATGCCTTTCCTTTTCCGTCAACCGCAATACCTGTTCCATAATCATGCCCTGATCCGGATATATACGTCGAATATTCCAGCGTTTGTCCATCAGGGCTGATTTTCACGGCAAATGCGTCACCCATCGTGGCATCAGGGTTGGGCTTTTCCTGGTATGCACCGGGGGTTGTAGGGAAAACCTGCTCTAATTTCTTAAACGGACTGTTACCCACCGTCTGGCCAGTAAGGTATACTGCATTCAGACTATCAAGAGCGATATCATTTGCCCGATCAGCAAAATTCCCCCCAAGATAATCTGACCACCTGATATTTCCACCGGACGGGTCAAGCTTAATCACGAACGCATCATTGGAGCCGTGAAGCCTGTCACCATAGGCAAATGGCCGCATTATTGGGAAA
>Ga0255342_1003244_pt1 | contig 18524 bp, 10 predicted proteins | sample wastewater_treat_3_FD_192416 | JGI IMG/M metagenome (GOLD analysis project Ga0255342, IMG submission 192416) | Wastewater microbial communities from Lulu Island WWTP, Vancouver, Canada - plant14 | ecosystem: Engineered > WWTP > Wastewater > Unclassified | place: Canada: Vancouver, British...
TTGCCGAACTGCTGGCGGAGGAACTTGCCGCCCGGGAACAAACCCACCCGCGCGGACGACTCCCCACCGACCTGGCGGCCACGCTGGCTTCGCGGCGCGCCTTTTACGCCGTGCGCGCGGCCCACTCCGGCGACACACGCGTCTGGCAAAGCCCTGAATCCACCGCTTGGACGGTGGTTTACGAAGCCGATCCGCAATTTCAATCGTCCTGCGGGTATCGGTGGGTTTATGTGAAACCGGCGCCCGACCTGACCGCCGTATTGCACGGCGCGGATGCCGTACGGGGACAGATCTCCACTGTCGGCCTGGCCGCGCCCGAAGAGCAGGCCGCGGCCTGGATGACCACCCTCGCCCGCTGGGGCGTGTCCCGGGTCTGTCCCTTGGGCCGGATGCAACAACCGCCACTCACCTGGCGGCATGATGGGCGCCCCGCTTTGGGGGAACTGATAACTTGGACCGATTGGGAAGATTAACGGATGGCCAGCAACCAGCATTCACCATGATGGCATCCATCAAACGGCAATCGTCTGTTTACCGAAAGGCGCGGGCGCACAAAAACTCCCGCACCGCCCGTTGTCCGACACCGCCCGGCCAAGGCCTCATCCACAGAGGAGACAATTTATGAAGATGGAATTACGGAAAACGTTTCAGTTTGAGGCCGCGCATCTGCTGCCGCGATTGCCCAAGTCGCACAAATGCCGGCGGCTGCACGGACACAGCTTCAAAGTGGACATCGTGATCACCGGCCCGTGCGATCCCAAGCTGGGTTGGGTGATGGATTATGCCGATATTTCAGCGGCTTTTCGCCCGTTGTGGGCCCGGCTCGACCATCGTTATCTCAACGAAATTCCCGGCTTGGAAAACCCCACCAGCGAAGCCATCGCGGCGTGGATTTGGCGGCGGCTCAAACCCCGGCTGCCGCAACTCAGCGAAATTGTCGTGGCCGAAACCTGCACCGCGCGCTGCGTGTATCGGGGAGAATAGAACCGGACCGTAAAAAAGATGGGTGCGCGGGAAACGTACCCTCCCTTGAACGACCTCACCGTCCGGCGAATGGAAGGAGCGGTTTTTTTGGCAAACGCCCTACTCGTTCCACTTTACCACAATCCCCAATACAAGATGTACGAGGACGCGTAGTTGGTTTTCATCTGCCGCGCATTGCGCCACTGGACCGAGCCATCCAGGCAACCGACATTGCCGCCAACCGCCCCCACCTGCAGGGGGGTGGTGCTCGCCCGGGTGAAAGTGGCGCCATTGACCTGAAACGGCCCGCTCTTGCAATGCGGCGCCATGGTCAGGGTGTCACCCCAGTGATTCGCATCGGCCAGGATGTAATTGGTGCCGGCCTCGCTGGTCTTGGCGGGAGAATGCCACCATTCCCGCGCTCCCACCGCCCAACCCGTCATGTTAGCGTCGCCCAGATAATTGTACCCGACCAAGTAGCCCCACCGGCCGTCATAACGCGGCTGGGTGCCAAACGTGAAATTGGGGCAATCCATGACCCGCACGTTGCCCGAATACAGGACCATGTTGGTGTAGCTCGCGCTGGCAATGCGCAGAGAATGCCATTGACCGTTGTTGTCGCGTCCCGTGGGCACGCGGTCTTGAAAGTCGTTGCCATAAATATGCACGGTCAACGCCGCCTGGCGCATGTTGCTCTTGCAGGAAACACGCCTGGCTTTTTCCTTGGCCGAAGACAGGGCGGGCAAGAGCATCGCCGCGAGGATGGCGATAATGGCAATGACCACGAGCAGTTCGATGAGGGTAAAGGCGCGCCCGGCCCCGGTGCCGTCGCCCGGCCGGTCCGCCGATAGGATTGGCTTCATCATAGCGCCACTATTCTGCCGCCGCCCGCGAAGCGCAATCCAAAAAAAAATGGCGGGAAAACACCGCCGGATGGCCGCCGGCACTCGTCTCCGCCGCCGGAAATTGGCGACCCGCAAAATCTCGGCTTCCTTGCCGGTTGCCCGGGGTTTACGACCGGAAATAAAGATTCAGATTTGCATAAAAAAAGCTTGCCATGTCCGGGGCAAATGAATTAAGAAACTCCCAGTCGGTTGTTTTGGGCGCGTCGCAGGAGCCGATGCGCGAATGAAAGAATGACTGGAATCATGAAAAAAAACCTAGTGAAAAATAATCTCCTTGGCCGGCGCCACCCGTTTTCCTGTGGGCTGATTGCCGCGTTCGCCTTGGGCGCGTTCGTCACGCACGGCTTCGCCGCCGCGTACATGTGGAATTTTGACGCCGGCGATCTGACCGCGGCCTATGGCAACGGCGAGCTGGTTTACTTCCATGCCGACACAGAGGGAGTGACCGGGTTCGGCAGCACCGGAGGCGCCATCCCCAACATCAACGGCCAAACGGCCAATTACATGTACGTTCCCGCGTTTGGCCCGACCAATTTCGGGTACCAACTCTGGCTGCATGATTCGGGCCCCAATGGCGGGGATCCGGACTATATCCGGCAATACACCATCATCTTCGACGTTTACGTTCCCGAACCACTGAACTGGCTGCCGTTCTTTAACACCAACCCTTGGAACAAGAACGATGCCGAATTCTATCTCCGAAACAACGGGTCCATCGGCCTCGATCCGGGGGCGGGGGGTAATACTGGCACGGGCTATTCGCCCGGCGGGGTCGTCGCTGCGAACACTTGGCACCGGATTGCCTTTGCGGCGGACTTTGAAGCCGGGACGGTGGCGTACTATGTGGATGGACAACAGGTCCATTACAAAGACAACTTGACTGCCGCCGTGCGCTCGAAATACAGCCTGTATTCAAACGTACCAGATAATGAGGGAGAAGACCCCTATCCCTCGTTCGCACTGTTTAATAACAACTACCCCAACCAATACAAACATGAGCTTTATGTGAACAGCATCGCCGTGGCGGACTGGACGCTTTCCCTGGAGGACATGGCCGGCTTGGGCGGGGCGAATGCGGCGGGTATTTTAATTCCTGAACCCTCGTCGCTGGCGCTCGCGGCGTTGGGATTGGTGACCCTCCTCGGTTTCCGGCGCCAGCGGTAAACCGGTTGGTTCCCGGTATATGCTTCAAAAACGGGCTCTGACCGGGCCCGTTTTTTGTTGTGCGGGATGAAGCGTCCACGCCGGCCATCACATCCCACAGCTTAGCCGGAACGATTCGATTAGAGTTTGGGTGGAACGGGCCACTGGCCCGTTCTGTCGGGCTACCAGCCCGACAGTCGAACGCAAAGAGTGCGAACCCAATGGTGGGCGATCTCCGTGCGCTCGGCTGGGCGGCAGGTTGCCGCCCAGAACGGCCAGGTTGGCCGTTCCACTTGGATCAACTGCATCGTTCCGGCTTAGGGAAACTCCTCGCATCCCGATGCGCAAACCAATCGTCGGCACGCTGGCGGGAAGCAGGGATGAAGCCATCTCGCAAGGCAAGGCCGCGTGCCCTTCCCCCGCTCTATTCCTTCCCCGTCTCCTATTGGAGAGTCCTAGGCGCCGGTCGGGAGGAGAATTAGTTTTTGGTCAGTTTATGGAAAGGAGAACTAAAACCATTACCCAGAGACTCTTGGTCCCGGCAATCGCTCCTTCCCGTCGGGTTATTTTACTTGCTTCTTTCCGGAAACAGTTGAAAGCTATTCCCGCGGCGGTCAACCGCCAAGCAACCGATTACTCTGAAATGAATGATCACCGAAGAACCCCGAATCCCCGTCGGAAAATCCCAGGGTTTACGCTCATCGAATTGCTTGTGGTGATTGCCATCATCGCCATCCTGGCCTCCATGCTGTTGCCGGCCCTGGCCAAGGCGAAAGGCAAAGCCCACCAAATCCAGTGCGCCAGCAACCAAAAACAACTGGCCCTGGCGGTGCAGATGTACAGCAGCGATTTTGGCGACTGGTTTCCGCCGATGCAGGAGTTGCTCCCGGCCGGATACGAAACCAGTTGGCGCTCCTACCTCTTTCCGTACGTGGGGAAGAACCCCCGCGTTTATGATTGCCCGACGGAAAAGGAGGAGGTGTATGCGTTGGGCGCGCGGGTCGCGCCCAAGGTGCCGATTCCGGCGTTGGCGGGACAGGCGCTCAGCGGCGAGATTGAACTTTTGAGCGGCTTGGGCGCGGTCAATGTGCATTGGACCGACGCCAACTCCACCCCGCCGTTCGGCCGCCCGAGAGGCTATGAGAACAATATGGGTCGGTGGTCGCGGGTGGAGAAACCCGCTTTGTTGATCCTGTTTGGGGACGGACACAGCGACATCAATAAAATCTGGCCCAATGACCGGTGGTGGATTTGGAAAGAAATGGGGAGCGCAGCCAGCGCGGGGTTTAATCGCGCCGCGCAACGCGATCCGGGGGCGTTCCGGCACAATCAACGCTCGAACTACACCTTTGCCGATGGCCGGGTGCAATTGCTCGACCCGGGCAAAATTCCGTGCAATCGCGAGGAATGCTGGTGGTCCGCCAAAGCGCGCCCCCATTGAAGCCCGCCCGCACTGGATCCCCGACGGGACGCGCCATGAACAAATCCAAAACGATTCAAATCGGACTGGCGGTGGTGTTGCTGGCCGGAGCGGGCATGCTGACAGTCCGTTTTCTGCGGAACGAACGCGACGCCAGCGAAGGCCAGGTGTATTACTATGATTTGAGCGAACAGAAGCTTTTTGCGGCCCCGCGAAACGCCGTGCCCCCCATCCGGGGGCTCAATGACGATGAAGCCGACGCCGTGCGCGCGGTGGTCGTTTCGCCCACGGGCAATCCCCGGGAAAAGAAGAACATCCGCATTGCTTACCTGGAAAAATACACGCCCGAGTTGAAGGCCAAAATCGAGGCGTTGCGGCGCGCCGAAGCCGCGGGACAATCCACCATCGGCATCATCGGCCATGGCATGGTGCCCCAAAACACGTTGGTGCGCCGGGTGACGGATGACCAATGGGTGCCGCTGACCTCGCCCGCCGGGGAACGAATCGTCAGCGAGTGGAACGTGCCCGGCCCCGATGGACGCTATCCGGTGGTATGCGCCCCGTAATCCTGCAATGCCATCCCGATTGCGTCACCAGCTATGAAGATGGATTCAAAACGTCGCGCACCGCTGGCTGGCTGGAGAGCCAGCCGGTTCGCAGCGAACGCCCGTCCCCAAAACCAAAGCGGCCATCTGATCGGAAAACTGCCCCAGGGCATTCCCCAGCTGATGCGGCCTCTTATTGATTGACTCTTTTTCCTGAAAAAATTATCTTTTACCCGTCGCGCAACCGAATTCAGTTAGCATCACGAAACGAACAAAAAACCCGTCAGACCTATGAAAACAAACGCACTTCGCCACCTCTGTTTCGGCGCCGCCATCGCCGCCCTGGCTTTAACGGCCCCCGTTTCCTCCGCCCAAACGCTCAACGACGGCTTGATCTTCTATGCACCGTTTTCCAGTTCGCTTGACGACGTGGCGGGCGGCCGCGTCGGCCAGATTCTCAGCCCCCCAACCTTGCATCCCTCCGGCGGGGTGGGCAACGGAGGTTATGTGCAGCTCCAGAATGACGTCTTTGCCGATGAACAAGTGGTGTGGTATGAGGATCCCACCCCCGCCACCACCGATTTTTCCTTCCAAATCTGGGTGCGGGCAGGAGATGCCTATTCGGTGTGGAATTTGCAGAAGGACGTTGATTTTGCTTTCGCCGCCAACAAGGACTGGGGTGCCGGACCGAACGTCGGTTGGGTGCTGGCCCGGCAAGACGGCGATGACGACGGGGACAAGTTTCAATGGAACCTAAACACCGTAGGCGGCACGCGCAAGGACCTCGATTTGCGGGCGGCGCCCAGTGTGGTTTTTGATGGCGACTGGCACCAAATTCTTGTCACCTATCAACGCGACGGCCAGGCGAGGTTCTACCGGGACGGCGTCGCCATCGCGGCGGTGGACATTTCCGCCAATACGGGGAGCATCCGCCCCACGCTGGGCACCTGGGTCACCAACAACATCCTCGCGCTCGGACAGGATGCCACGCTGCGTTTTTATCACGCGACGGATCCCTATAACGTCTCCAGTTACAACGGGGATCTCGACGAAGCCGCCATGTGGGATCGAGTCCTGACGCCGGAAGAAGCCGCCGCCGCCTATCTTAAGGGCAAAAACGGAGTGAATTGGAACAGTGCGCAGGCCCTGGTTTTCGTTCAACAGCCCGTGGGCGGCACCCGTTATGCCAGCGATACGTTCCCCCTTTCCTGTACGGTCGCCAGCGATCGCGGGCCGGTGTCGTACCAATGGTACAAAGACGGCAACCCCATCGCCAACGCCACCAACCGCACCCTGCTCCTGACCGATCTTACCGCCGGGCAGGCCAACTACACGGTCGTGGCCCGCGACCCGGTGGGCAGCGTGACCAGCACCCCGGCCACCGTCCGGGTGCTTTCCACCGCGAACATCACCGAGGCGCTGGCCGTGTATTTGAACTTTGATGACAACATTGACGCCCAGGGCAGCGCGACCATTTATCCCAACCCCACCGGCAATGATCCCAATCCAAAATACGCCGCCGGGCGGGTGGGCCAGGCCGCCGACTTTAATAACGACGCCTCCGGCTCCGGCATTCCCACCGATTGGGTCCTTTCCCTGGGCGACATTGAATGGATTTACACCAACAACTGGACGTTCTCGCTCTGGGTCAATATGGAAAACAATTTGTGGGGCGGCTTGTTGGGCAATAAAAATTGGAGCAGCGGCGAAAACCTGGGCTGGGTTTTCTCGCCGCACAACAACGACTTGGTGAATTATAAAGCCAAAGGCGGGCCGCGCCGGGACTTCGGCGGGGTGAATGTCCGCGACGGCGTCTGGCATCATGTCGTGGGGGTGTTCAACCGTGATCTGAACATGGTTTACGTTTATGTGGACGGCAATCTGAGCAGTTCCGCCTCCCTGGGCCAGACCGGCTGGGAAACATTAACCCCCGACAACCTCTATCCCAACGACACGCTCGTGGGCGGCAGCGGCAACGGGCCGTACGCGGGCAAAGGCCGGATTGATGACCTGGGCCTTTGGACGCGCACCCTGACGCCCGGGGAAATTTTTGCGATTTATGAGCAGGGCACCGCGGGCAAGCCGTTGACGACGGCGGTGGCCGTCACCAGCCCCAACATCACCAGCCATCCGCGCGGACGCACCGTTTACGAGGGGCAACAAGTCACGCTGACGGGGACGGCGGTGGGATCGGCGCCGCTGGCTTATCAGTGGTTCCGGGACGGCAATGCGGTGGCCGAGGCGACGACGGCGGCTTTGCAGTTTGTCCCCATTACCTTGGATGACTCCGGAGATTACACCCTGGTTGTCACCAATCGTTTCGGCGCCGTCACCAGCGAGGTCGCCACCGTGACGGTCCGCGCCATTACCGACATCACCTCGGGTTTGACGGTCTATTTGAATTTGGATGACAACCTGCAAGGGGCGGCTGGCACGACGCACTCGGGTACCCCGATTGGAAACCAACCCACACCGAAATATGTGGACGGTCAGATCGGTCGCGCCGCCAGCTTTGACAACGACAGCACCGATGGCCCTCCCAGTGACTGGGCCGTCTCCCTGGGGAACATCGAATCCCTATACGCGGGCAGTTGGAGTTGCTCGCTGTGGGTCCGGGCCACCAAAGGCAACGATGGCGCGCTCATCGGGAACAAGGATTGGAACGACGGCAGCAATATCGGATGGGTCTTCGTGCCCACCCGCGTCCGCGCTTTCAATTTCCGCGCGGAAGGCGGGCCCACCCGGATGGATATTGGCACCGTGAACACCCTGGATGGTCAATGGCATCACGTGGTCGCAACCTTTGACCGGGAGATCAACCGGGTTCATTACTACGTGGATGGCTTTCTGAATTATTCCACCAACCTGGCCGTGACCGGCATGGAATCCCTGACGCCCGCCAACTTCCCCAATGATACGTTGATTGGCGGCAGCGGCAACGGCCGGTGGAGCGGCGCCGGGTTCGTGGACGACGTGGGCCTCTGGGAACGGCCGCTGAGTGGACAAGAAGTCATGGCGATCTATACGCAGGGATTGCAACGCGAGCCCTTGACCACCGCCGGACCGCAGGCCTATGTCCCCTTGATTTTGGCCCCGCCCCCCAGCCGGACCTGCGTGGCCGGGGTCCGCTCTGTCTTTACTGTGGGGGCGGTCGGCAGCCCGCCGTTGACTTATCAGTGGTACCGCAACGGAGTCAGTTTGGCGGGACAAACGCAGGCAAACCTGGAGTGGCTGACCACACCGGCGGACGCGGGAGCGGAGTTTACGGTGGTGGTGGGCAACGCTTACGGTTCGGTCACCAGCACTCCGCCGGCCATCCTCACGGTGACCCCCGCCCCCGCGGCGGTGACCAACGGATTGGTGGTTTATCTAAACTTCGATAACAACATCCAAGGGCAGGCGGGCACGACGGTTCACGGTACGGCCATCGGCAACGTGGGCCAGGAAAAATACACGACGGGCGTGGTGGGCAGCGCGGCAGCGCAGTTTGATAACGAGCCTATCAATGAGCCCATCGTAACCGATTGGGCCATCTCGCTGGGCGATATCGAGTGGCTCTACGCCGGGAGCTTCAGCTTCGCCCTTTGGGTCAAAACCACGGATACCTACGGCACCCTCCTGGGCAACAAGAGTTGGCTCTCCGGCACCAACGTCGGCTGGTGCATCAGCCAGTACCGCAACCCCAACTGGTTGAACTACCGGGCGGAAGGCGTCTTGCGCCGTGATATAGGCAACTCCCCCTGGGCGGATGATCAATGGCACCACGTGGCCGCAGTCTTCCACCGCGAAGGCAACCGCGTGTTCACTTATGTGGACGGCAACCTGACGGCGCACCACAGTATCGGGAACACGGGATACGAGGGCCTGACGCCCACGGACATCATGACGACGCTGGTCGGCAGCAGCGGCGATACGCACGACAGCAGTTTCGGTTCGGTGGATGATCTCGGGATGTGGGCCCGACCGTTGGGTGAAGCCGAAGTTCTGGCCATCTATCAAGCCGGACAGCAAGGCAAGCCGCTGACCGAAGCGCAGGTCGCCCTCGGGCCGCCAACCCTCGGCATCACCGCCGACGCCGACGCCATTACGTTGATCTTCCCGGTTTGGGCGGCGGACTACACGCTGGAATCCAGCGCGTCCCTCACCGGGACATGGACTGAGGTCACGGCGGCGCGCTCCGAAGTTGACGAACAGATTCACGTCACGGTCCCGCGGGGTCCGGGAGCGCAGTTCTTCCGGTTGGTGCGCTAAAACCTGATTGCGGTTGGCGAATGGCTGGCTCGGCGTTCAAACCCGGACCAGCCATTTTCTTTGAATCCGCCCGCGCGACAATTCACGGTCTCCGGATGGAGTAAACCGAATTCTGCATCTCTCTCCCCCACCCTTTAACCTTGGCCCCGGGATTCGAATGTTGGATCCTGCTCCCGCGAGGAAGGTATGATGAAGCAAAACAAGCCTGACAGGAAACGATGGTTGATCAATCAGTTGGCAGCGGCCAGTCTGCTGGCGGCCATGACGGCGCTAGGCGCCAGCGGCACCTGGATGAATCCCGCCGGGGGTAGTTGGACCAACCCTGCGAACTGGAACGCCGGAATCGTGGCGGACGGCGCGGGCAACGCCGCCAACTTCACCGCGCTCAGCCTGTCCGCCGACGTCGTGGTGACGCTGGATGCGCCGCGCACAATTGGCATCCTCAATTTCGGTGATCAAAATGCTCCCCCGCACCGGTGGTTTCTCCAGAGCGGCACCGGCGGCGCTCTGACCTTCGCCGGGACCAGTCCCACCGTCGCGGTCCTGGGCGCGCCCACCACGATCGCCGCGCCCATTCACGGTCCGGCGGGGTTAACCAAGGTGGGCGGCGGCAAATTAATCCTGGGTGCGGCCGGCACCCTCGGCGGCGCAATCACGGTCAATGCGGGCACCCTGGCGGTGGAGGACCCGCTGACGGGCACGAACTTGACCGTCCGATCCGGCGCGACGTTATCGGGCAACGGCAGCATCACCTGTCCGGTGGTCATTCAAGCCGGTGGCACGATTGCGCCCGGCGGCGATGATCCGGGCACCCTCACTTTGCAAAACACGCTCACGTTGGCCGGCACCGCGCGTTTTCGGGTGGCCAAAACCGGCATATCGCTGGTTTATGACCAGCTCGGCGGCATCGGCAACCTCACTTGCGGTGGCACCTTGATCGTGACCAACACTGGCGCGTGGCCGCTCGAGGCGGGTGATACGCTCACCCTCTTTTCCGCCGCGGCGCACACCGGCGCGTTTGCCAATCTGATCCTGCCCCCGCTGCCGTCTCCGCTGGCTTGGGATACCGCCCATCTGGTGCGGAATGGTTCGCTAGCCGTCATCAATGCCACGAACGCGCCCGTGATCATCCGCCCGCCGGACAACCTCACCGTGATACAACCCGATTCCGCGCATTTTGAGGTCATCGCAGCCGGCACCCCGCCCCTGGCTTATCAATGGCACAAAGACGGCCAACTCCTTCCAGGGGCCACGCAGGATCGTTTCGACCTGCCCGCCAGCACCACGAACGATGCCGGCGGTTATTCGGTGGTCGTCACCAACAATTTCGGCAGCACCACCAGTGCGGTGGCGTTGTTGAAGGTGTTGCCACCCGGTCAGTCCGTCTCGGTGACCAATGGTTTGGTGGTGTATTTGAATTTCGATGGCAACCTGGCGGCGCAGGGAGGCACCACCAACGCGGGGAAGCTTTATACGGGCGGTGCGGCCCGCGGCCCGCGGTACGTGCCCGGTCTCATCGGATCGGCCGCTTCGTTCACGAACGCTTCCACCTCGGGACAACCAAACGATTGGGCGGTGACGCTGGGCAACCTGGAGTGGATCTACGCGGACAGCTTCAGCGTCTCGCTTTGGATTCGCACCACCTCCAGCAGTGATGGCGGCATTCTCGGCAACAAGAACTGGTCCTCGGGCGCCAATGTCGGCTGGGTGATTTCCAACATGAACGGAAAGAACGTCAACTGGAACGCCGCAGGCGGTTCGCGGCGGGACATTGGATTGAACCCGCCGTTCGCGGATGGCCACTGGCATTTGATCACGTTGACGTTTAATCGCGAAGCGAACGAGGTCATCAGCTATGTGGACGGCGTGGTCCTCAGCATCAGCGACATCAGCCCTTCCGGTTCGGCGTCCTTCAATGCCGGGCTGCCTACGCTCGTCGGCAGCAGCGGCAGTGGCGCTTATTCGGGTTATGCCGACGTGGACGATCTCGGCATGTGGACGCGGGTGCTGAGTGCGGAGGACGTTTCCGGCATTTACGCGGCGGGCTTGAACCACCGGCCATTGACAACGGCGGTGCCCGGCGTGCCGCCGGTCATTACCAACCAACCGGTCAACCTGGCGGTGACGCCCGGATTGGATGCGGTTTTCAGCGTGGGCGCCAGCGGCGATGGTCCTTTTACTTACCAATGGCGGTTCAACGGGAATGATCTGCCGGGCGCTACGAACGCCATGCTGGTGATTCCGGCGGCGACCGCGGCGGATCAAGGGATGTACACCGTGCTGGTCAGCAGCGGCTCGGGCGCGGTGCTCAGCAGCGGCGCCCGCCTGACGCTCTACGAGTGGGCGGTGACCGGTCAATGGGATTTCGAGCACGGCGATTTGCGCGCGACCGTGGGGGCCGATCTGGAATACATCGGAGACACTGCGCAACACGTGTCGTTTCCGCTGCGGACGATCCAAGGCCGGCTCGCCCGGGGCATGGCCTTCGGCGCCAATACCCCGAACCAGGGATTTTATCTGCGTCACGGCGGCCGCCCCAACGGCGGCGGGCATTTCGTCAATCAATACACGCTGCTCATGGACGTCATGTTTCCGGCGGCCAGCAGCGGTCAGTGGCGGGCTTTGTGGCAGACGGATCCTTTCAATCACGAAGACAACGAGGCGGAGTTTTACGTGGGCCACACCGATGGCATCGGCGCCGAGGACCAATTACACGGCACGCTGGCCGCGGACACTTGGTATCGCCTCGCTTTTGCCGTCAACCTCGCCGCCCCCGAGGGACAGCAACTCATGAAATACGTGAACGGGACGCTCGTGGCCGCGCAATCGTTGAGCGGCGGGGTGGATGGACGATTTGCGCTGGGCCCCACCGCCCAGCTCTTCACCTCGGGGCGGCCTGGGTTCACCCAGCCGGGTTTGGTGAGCAGCCTCCAATTTGTCAACGGTTGGATGCCGCCGGCGGCCATTGCCGCCTTGGGCGCGCCCACTGCGGACGGACTTCCCCCCGGCAACAGCGTGCTCAAGATTCAAGGGCTGGGCCGCAACGCCTCGACGCTCGAACTGGTTTGGAGCGGGCCCGGCAGGGAAGTGCAACTCCAGCAAACTTCCAACCTGGCCGCCCCCACTTGGAAAAATTTGCTGGCCCCGACGACGAACCGGCAGATGGATATTCCCCTCACGGTCGAACAAACCTATTTCCGGCTGCAACAGGAGCGCCCCGACATTCGGGTCGGCCAGTTGCCGGATGACCAACAATCCCTGCCCTCCAAACAAATCCTGCGGGCGGCAGGCCGGCAAATCCAGTTCGGCGGACGCCCGGTGGATCTTGCGTTATCGCCGGATGGCCGGACGGTTTACATCAAGAACATGCGCAATCTGGTGGTGGTGGATGCCGCCGGATGGCAGGTTCGACAGACGCTGGCCTACCCGGGTAACGGCGCCTCGATGCACGGGGTGGCGGTGAGTCCTGATGGTACGCATGTTTATGTCACCGGCGCTGGCAACGAACTTTACGATTGGACGGTTGCCCACAATGGCGTGGTCACCTTCGCCCGTACCATTGCCTTGCCGGGCGGGTCCTACCCGTGCGGATTGGCCCTTTCCCGCGATGGCAGCCAGGCTTATGTGTGCCTCTCCGTCGCCAACAAACTCGCCGTGGTCAATCTGGCCAACGGCACCGTCACCCGGCAAATCAACGTCGGGATTGCGCCGTGGGATGTCGTGGTATCGCCGGATGGCAACACCGCCTACGTTTCCGACTGGGGCGGACGCTTTCCCACCGCCGGCGATTTGACGGCGCCTTCCGCCGGTACCCCGGTGATTGTGGATGACCGCGGCGTTGCCGCGAGCGGGGCCTTGTCCGTGGTCAACCTGTTAAGCGGCCAGGAAACCGCCAAGGTCAGCACTGATTTGCATCCCTGCGATCTGGAACTCAGCGCCGACGGCGCCACCCTGTACGTGGCCAACGCCAACTCGGACACGGTGACGGTTCTGGATACCGCCACCCGGACCATCCGCGAAACCATTCTGGTCCGTCCCGATCCGAGTTTCCCCTACGGCAGCGCCAGCACCGGACTGGCTTTGAGCCGGGACGGCAAGACGTTGTTTGTGGCCAGTGGCGGCAACAACGCGGTGGCGGTGGTGGAACTGCCGAACGCCCCGCATGCCAACAGTCGTTTGCGCGGTTTCCTGCCCACGGACTGGTATCCCGGCGCGGTGATCGCCGATGACCATTTCATCTATGTCGCGAACGTGAAAGGCTTGGGGACGCGGTTGGGGCAGCCGAATGTTACCGCTTGGGGAATTGGAGCGCATTTGGGCACTGCCAATCGGATTCCCCTGCCCGAACCGGAGTCACTGGCGAAATACACGGCCCAGGTGTTCGAGGATGGGCGCGTACCGCAAATCCGGCAAACCCAGCGGGTTCGTCGCCCGGATCAACCGCCGGTCCCCGTGCCGGCGCGCGTGGGCGAGCCCTCCGTGTTTCATCACGTCGTCTATATCCTCAAGGAGAACAAGACCTACGATCAAATGTTCGGCGACCTGCCCCAGGGCAACGGAGATTCCAACCTCTGCATCTATCCGCGCTGGGTGTCGCCCAATCACCATGCGTTGGCGGAACAATACGTCCTGCTCGACAATTTTTACTGCAGCGGCGTGGTCTCGGCAGATGGCCATTCCTGGAGCACCGAGGGCAACGTGACCGATCATCTGGAGAAAGCCTTTGGCGGCTTCACCCGCAGCTACACCTTCGGCGATGATCCGTTGACCTACTCCTCGACCGGGTTCATCTGGAACAATGTGCTCCAGCACGGCCTGACTTTCCGCAATTACGGAGAAATGGATTATGCCTCCACTTCGCCCAAAAAAACCTGGGCGGAAATTTATCAGGACTGGAAAGACGGCACCGGCGCGATTCGTTACGTGCAAAATATCGGGATCGCGTCGCTGCGCCCTTACAGTTCCACCAATGTGCCCGGCTGGAATTTGGACATCCCGGACGTGGTCCGCGCCGACGGCTTCATCAAGGAATTGCGGCAGGCGGAAACCAACGGCGTCTGGGAATCGTTCCACTTCCTTTACCTGCCTAACGATCACACGGGCGGACCGCCCTCCCCGCGCGCGCAGGTGGCGGACAATGACGTCTCCCTGGGCCGGGTGGTGGAGGCCATCACCACAAGCATCTTTGCCAGCAACACCGTCATCTTTGTGATCGAGGACGATCCCCAAAGCGGCTATGACCACGTGGACGCGCATCGTTCGATCTGCCTCGTGATCAGCCCCTACACCAAACGCGGCGAAGTGATCAGCACCTTCTATAATCAGGCGGGCGTGCTGCACACCATGCAGCGGATTCTGGGCGTGCCGGCCATGAACCAGCAGGATGCCATGGCGCCGTTGATGTTTGAATGTTTCACCAACGTGCCGAATTTCACGCCCTACACCGCCCTGCCCAATAACGTCCCGTTGGATGAAGGCGTGGTTGCCACCGGACCGCCCTCGCGCAAACAGCAATACTGGGCGAAACAACTGGCGAAAATGGATTTCAGCAAACCCGACCGGATTGATGACGACCTCTTCAACCGGTACATCTGGTGGACGATCAAAGGCGATCAACCGTATCCCGCCCGGTTCGTGGGCGGCCACGGCAAGGGTTTGAAACGGCTTGGCCTCGCCCGCGACCCGAACGCGCGCGACGACGATGACGACGACTGAACGCGCCACCGGGCCCGGGTGACCCCATGCCCCGGTTGGACTAAGCCCGGCGCGCCCCAATCGGATTTACCGTTGCCGAATTTCAGACGGCGCATCATTCATCGGCGCACGGGCCGGATTATTCATCTGCGGACGGCGGATAAAATTTAAGCCGCGTCGTCTTTTGGCTTTTCTTCTGTGACGGCTGGGGTACCGTTTCTGCGCTATGGCAAAACATACCTACAAATTCTGCTTCGGTCCATGGAACATCAGTGAAGGGCAGGATCCCTACGGTCCCCCCGTTCGTTCCCCCCAATCGTTCGATTGGAAACTCAAACAACTCAAGCGCCTCGGCTTCGATGCCATGATGTTTCATGACGACGATGCCGTGCCTGAGATTGATACCAAATCTGACGCCCAAGTCCGCAAGGAAGTCCGGGAACTCCGGCAAAAACTGAACGACGCCGGCGTGGCCGCCGAGATGGTGGCGCCGCGTCTCTGGTTTGATCCGCGCACGATTGACGGCGCCTTCACCAGCAACGACCCGCAATGCCGCAAATACGCCATCCAACGCTCGTTGCGGTGCATTGATGTGGCCCGGCAACTGGGCACCGATCTCATCGTGCTCTGGCTGGCCCGCGAAGGCAGTTACATCCGCGAATCGAAAAACGCACGGCAATGCATGGATTATCTGGTCGAGGCGGTGGATGCGATGCTGGCCTATGACAAGAAAATCCGGATCAGCATCGAGCCCAAGCCCAATGAACCGATGGATCAGGCCTACCTCCCGACCATCGGCCACGCGTTGGCGCTCGCGCAATTGACCCGCGATCCCAAGCGCGTCGGGTGTGTGATGGAATCCGCCCACGCCATCCTGGTGGGTCTGGATCCGGCCGACGAAATTGATTTTGCCATGTCCTTTGGCAAGCTCTGGTCGCTCCACCTCAACGACCAGAACGGATTGAAGTTTGACCAGGACAAACCGTTCGGCAGCGCGAACCTCCGGGTTGCGTTCAACCAAGTGCGCGCCCTGGAACGGAACGGCTACGGCCGCAAGGGTGAATACGTCGGCTTTGACGTCCACCCTTTCCGCACCACCAAGGTCGAGCATTGGCTGGCGCATTTGGAAAACAGTCGCCGCACCTTCCTGAAGCTGGTGCAAAAGGCCCGCACTTTTAACGAGAAACAAGCGCGCACCCTGATCAAGAACCGCGATTATGCGGCGCTGGATCAAATGGTGATCGAACACTTGTTGGGCAAGTAACCCCATCCCGCCGGACCGGAGCAGAATCACCTGCGGTTTCCCCAGCCGCGCGGGCGGCATCAAAACCGCCCGCGCGGGCTTGGGGGCATTTCGCTTGCCCCCAGTTTCGGATCAAGACCGGGCCGCGGTCTGAATCAACCACGGCAAAGCAACACTGCGGCCACCGGACCCCGGCCATGGATTCGCCGAATTGCAGGCATTAAGTTTTATTGTCGCACTCGAAATTCGATGCTACTTTCTTCCCACGCATGAAATCGAACCAACGCACCCAACGACGGAGCAATCCGTATGCGCAATCGCCCCGGCCCTACTCGGCCAAGGTTCTGGACGGCCCGGACCGCGCCCCCAGCCGGGCCATGTTGTATCCGGTCGGCTTCAAACCGGAGGATTTTTCCAAGCCCATGATTGGCATCGCGTCAGCCTGGAGCATGGTGACCCCGTGCAACATGCATTTGGACCAACTGGCGCGCGAAGCGGAAGCCGGCGCCAATGCCGCCGGCGGCAAATCCATCATTTTCGATACCATCACCATCTCCGACGGCATTTCGATGGGCACGGAAGGCATGAAATACTCGCTGGTCTCGCGCGAGGTCATCGCCGACTCGATTGAAACCGTCGTGGGCTGCGAGGGCATGGACGGATTTGTCGCCATCGGCGGCTGCGACAAAAACATGCCGGCGGCGGTGATTGCCATGGCCCGGCTCAATCGTCCGGCGGTCTTTGTGTATGGGGGCACCATCCTCCCGGGTTGTCTCACCGGCCAAAACCGCCATCTGGATATTGTTTCGGTTTTTGAAGCGGTCGGCGCCCACGCCAAACACCGCATGGACGATCAGGAATTTCAAGCGGTCGAATCGTGCGCCATTCCCGGCCCGGGCGCCTGCGGCGGCATGTACACCGCCAATACCATGGCCAGCGCCATCGAAGCGTTGGGCATGAGCCTGCCCAATAGTTCCGCCCAAAATGCCATCTCCGAGGCGAAGAAAGAAGATTGCCGCCGCGCCGGAGCGACCGTGGTGGCCATGATCCGCCGGGGCTTGCGTCCCCTCGACATCATGACCCGGCGCGCTTTCGAGAACGCCATCACCGTGGTGATCGCGCTGGGAGGCTCGACCAACGCGGTGCTCCACCTGTTGGCCATGGCCCATGCGTGCAACGTGAAACTGTCGCTTGCGGACTTCACCCGGCTGGGCCGGCGCGTGCCGGTGCTGGCTGATCTGAAACCCAGCGGCCGGCATTTGATGTCCGAGCTGGTGGCGATCGGTGGGATTCGACCGTTAATGAAAACCTTGTTGGACGCCGGCCTGTTGCATGGCGATTGCCTCACGGTTACCGGACAAACGCTGGCCGAGACGTTGGCGGCGGAAAAACCTTATCCGCCCGGCCAGACGATCATTGCCCCGCTCGATCGCCCCCTCAAAAAAGAGAGTCACCTAGTCGTTTTGCACGGCAATCTTGCCCCGGAAGGTGCCGTGGCCAAAATCAGCGGCCAGGAAGGTCTGCGTTTCGAAGGGCGGGCGCGGGTGTTTAATTCCGAGGAACAGGCGATGGAGAAGATCCTGGCGGGCGCCATCCGCAAAGGCGAGGTCATCGTCATCCGGTATGAAGGTCCCAAAGGCGGGCCGGGAATGCGCGAGATGTTGGGGCCCACTTCCGCCATCATGGGCGAGGGCCTCGGCAAAGACGTGGCGCTCATCACCGACGGCCGTTTTTCGGGGGGCAGCCACGGTTTTGTGGTCGGTCATATTACGCCCGAAGCGTTCGTGGGCGGCCCCATCGCGCTGGTTAAAAACGGCGACCGCATCACCATTGACGCCGAGCAACGGCTCATCAATCTGCACGTCACCGCCGCGGAATTGAAACGCCGCCGCAAGGCGTGGAAGGCGCCTCGGCCACGCTACACCCGGGGGGTACTGGCCAAATACGCCAGCACGGTGACCTCCGCCTCTTTGGGCGCCGTCACGGATCTGAATTTGTCCTTGTAAGGCCGCAACGCGTCAGTCACGGAATTCACGCTTATGTCAAACGATTCGACCAAGAAAGACACGGCCTTCAAAGCCGCGCAAGTGACGCCCGTCAACACCCTGGTGGATTATCAATCCGGCTCGATTGTCAGCCGCGAGATCATCAAAAAAACCACCGGCCGGGTCGTTCTGTTTGCTTTTGATCAGGACGAAGGCCTCAGTGAACACACCTCGCCCTACGACGCCTTGGTGCAAATCCTCGAGGGCGAAGCTGAAATCACCATTGCCGGCCAGCCGCATCGCCTGCGCGGCGGCGAATTGATTCTCATGCCGGCCAACCAGCCGCATGCGCTGAAGGCGCTCCAGCGGTTCAAA
>Ga0255342_1003245_pt1 | contig 18522 bp, 22 predicted proteins | sample wastewater_treat_3_FD_192416 | JGI IMG/M metagenome (GOLD analysis project Ga0255342, IMG submission 192416) | Wastewater microbial communities from Lulu Island WWTP, Vancouver, Canada - plant14 | ecosystem: Engineered > WWTP > Wastewater > Unclassified | place: Canada: Vancouver, British...
TCTGCGAAAGTGGCTTGCCAATTGATGCTAATAACAAAGCAGCCTGCACAAATTGCACAGATTGCTTTTGGTCACTTCATAGAATATTTTTGTTTTTTTCTCTGTCCACTTGACAGGGGGCGGGTCACTGTCGGAGAAAACCCTGCATAGCCCCACACAAGCGAACGTGGTGCGTTCAGCGTTTGGTCAGGGATTCCTGCCGTGCCTGTTCCAGAACTTCGATGTCCAGCCCGTTCATTTCGTAGCCCTTGCGGATCACATCGTAATAAAAGGGGCTGGGCGGTGCGATGCCTTTGCTGTTCATGATGTAGACCATCGCATCGACTATCTTGCCGTTCAGCTCTACCTGCACGATCTCTCTGCGGTACAGCTGCGGGTAGCCTTCGTATCGGTCAAGCGGGATCTCATCGGCGGGCTTAATATCCCAGAGCAGAACGGGAACGCTGCGGTCGGGATCGGGCTCGATGGTCGCCACACCGTTGAATACCAGTCGGTAGCCGTGAAGCGTACTCGTTCCGAGTACTTCCGCTGTGCGGCAGCGGAACTGCATCTGCCCGATATGAAGATTCGAGCCGTATGCTAAGTAGATCATGTTTTTTCTGTCTCCTTTATAATGGTGAAACTGTCTTCGCCTTCGATCAGCGAAAGCGTCCTGCCGTTCTCCCAGACCATGTGGATGTTCCGGCATCATCAACGTACTGAACCTCGCCGACTGTTCCGTCCGGAATCGGTGCATACGGGTCATCCATGTGATTCAGGCGGATCTTTGTGCCTGCCAGGTAACGCTCACGCAGTGCCTGAAGATGATTTTCATTTGGAAACTGCATCGTTTTCTTCCTCCTCGTTATTCTGAGCATCACGCTTTGCCTTCTGCTTTGCCTTCTGCTTCGCTTCCCAGCGCTCACGCTCCGCGTCGTTGCGGAATGCAGTATGCCCGGAAAGGTTCTCCATCAGGCGCTTGCGGTCTGCCTTGCAGTCTTTTCCGTTCAGCCCAAGGCGGATCAGCCAGACGCGGAGCGAATACTTCTCGTTGCTGTCATCGACATCCTTTGCCTGAACACGCTTCTGTGTAATTGCCATCTTATTCATAGCTGCGGCAAGCTTCATGAATGTCTGCACATGCTCAGCATTCTGTGCCTGACCGAAACCGTCGAAGGTGAGCTTGTCATCATCGAAGGATATTCCCATCAGCGGAGTACTCATCTCACCCCATTCCCTGACATATGAAATCAATTCATTCACACTCCGGAATACCTTCTCATCAAGGATTGAATCCACCAGTTCCTTGTCTGCGAAAAATGTACCGCCGGTTGCTTTGGAGATCAGAGGTCCGCGGGAATGGATCATACAGATCAGATTTGTGAGGGATTGTACCGTATGCGCATTCAAGGAAAAAGAGATTCTTGTGCAAAGACACTCATCCGATTCAGAATCCGCATTTTCGTAAACTGAATCCCGGCTTTCATCCATATCGCTTTCCGGAATGGTCTCAGGCTCCGATCCCGACACTTCTGCAGGCGATTCTTCGATGAAGGGCGGCTCATCTTCAAGCTGTTCATCATCGCCCCATTCTTCTGTGGTTTCAGTCACAAGACTGATTTCCGGGGATACCTCCACAGGTGTCTCGTCTTCGCTGATCAGCGCACCGATCATACCTTCTTTTGTAAGAATGCCGATAATCAGTTCATCCGCATCATTCGTTGTTGTCAGTTCGCCGTCTTTCTCAACCGTAAATTCCCCGACTTCAAAAGCGCATCTCGGTACAAAGGTGTATCTCGCCTTTTTCCTCGTAAGCTCTTCCAGCCTCTTTACTAAGTCTTTACGGTTGGGAATATTCTTTGCATAGGTTTTCATATGTGCACACTCCTTTTTCGTTATTTCCGTCCGACCACCATGTGCGGTCTTTCCCTGCGGTAGTCACATATTACGCCATAACCGCGATAATATCAAGACTGTAAATCGGAGAATGTAAGGGGCATTATCGCCCCTGTGATTGTGCATAGTACAGAATTGGAATTACTGAACAACTTACATAGTATCAGTCTGTTCACAATTTGCTGCATGGGTCTTAGAATTCTGCGCCGCCCATGCGATGCCGGAAAGCACGAAATAGGTGCAAGGCAGAGCCACGCCGTTGCCCCACAGCTTGTATTCTGCGGAATCGGTGTACGGATCAGCCAGCCATTTTCGGATCTGCTTTTCCGTTTTCGGTTTGCCCTTGGGATTGGTGACCTTCCGCCAAGTCTCCCAGACCTCAGACCAGAATACAATATCCGCATCGGTCGGTTCGGGAATCGCAAGGTCGGCGCACCACCAGTCCGGAAATCCCTGCAAACGGGCGCACTCCACCGGAGTCAGACGACGAACAATATACACCGGCTCGTCATTGGGAAGGTCGTTCACAAGCGGAGGATCCTTCCAGTCGGATGCTACCAGCGTATTTGCCTGTTCGTGCGCCGCCACGGTATGGTGGGAATTCTTGCTCGTGGAATAATGGTCAGGCTCTGGTGCTGCGACCGCATGATGATCGGTGGCATTCAGCGTAAAGCAAACACCCTCGTTGATGCCGTCACCCTGTGGACTGTTCTGGTCGGCACGACCGATCATTGAGCCTTGCAAAGAAAATGTTTCGGGCATCACGACAGCCTGCTGATTATCTCCTGCATTCGCTCGGAGCGTGCCGCTTTTTCCATCACTATACACATGACCGCCGACACGGGATGCAGCACCCGGTTCGAGAGCGACCACCGCAACTCCGCCGTGATTGCTGTCCGGGTTTGCTTCGCTTGTATCAAGACAGTGGGAGATCTCCGTCGGATAACAATGCCCACGAGCATTTTTCGTGCCATCCGATGTGAAGCGTACATCGAATGTTTCCGGCGCAGGTGCTACCACGCAGATGCCGCCCTGATTGGATGTCACAGAATTGCCGCCGCTCTGATCGAGCGTTCTGCTTGTGGTCGCTTCATAAAATCCGCTGTGCGGATTATCCGACATCATCGCATTGGAATGCTTGCTGCATACACCGAAAGCCTTGACCTCCGGCTGAAAAAGCGTCTGGTCATTATGGGTTCCGAGCGTCGCTGACATATCCTTCTGCCATAGAGCACCCTTGCCGCCGCCTTTGCAGCCTGACCTGATTTTCAGTGTAACGGGCTCTGCCACAAGCGGTACATTGTTGCCGCCCGTGCCGGCTCTACTGCAAAGCGTCTGACAGGTGTCATCTTCACGAATCTTCACCCGACCGTCTGTCGGATGATTCTCCACGGAGAGTGCTGCCGGAACGACACCGGCTCTCAGTGTGGGAGATACCTCTTCCTCATAGCCGATGCTCCTGGCTTTTGCACTGTGTTCCGTGGAAAAGCCTGCTGCAAGAACGGCAGGATGATTGCCGTGATCCTGTGCGACCAGTGCGAGTGCCTTTTCCTCCGTGATACCGACACCGGAAGTACCCTGACAGTTTACGCAGAGGGTTCCACCTCCAGTGTCAGACCGCTCGCCTGTCTCTCCAGCGCCTTCTTCAGCACCCCCGGCAGTTCCTTGCCACGCACGGAAGCCCTGCGGAGTATACCCAGACATGCCTTCGGACTTAAATAATACTTCTCCGGCACTTCCGCCAGCAAGATCTGCGACAAGGTAGATTCTTGCCCTTCGCTGGGGCACACCCCAGTATTGTGCGTCGAAAACTCGGTAAGCCACGCTCCATCCGTTTCCCAGATATATGTCCGACTTTGGCCATCGGTGATTTTCAGGCGAAGGCACCTTGATCCCTTCTTCTTTAATTCCGATAACTGCTTCGAGGACAGCTTTGAAATCGTCTCCTCCGTGGGAGGAGAAAGCGCCGGGTACATTCTCCCAGACGCAGTATCGCGGGTATCGTCCATTTGTTGCATCCCTCATTTCTTTGATGATACGGATCGCCTGAAAGAACAGGTTTGACCGGTCACCGTCATGGATTCCGGCACGCTTGCCGGCGATTGACAGGTCCTGACACGGACTGCCGAATGTGATGATATCCACAGGCGGCAGCTTTGCGCCGCTGAGTTTGGATACATCGCCGTAGTGCTTCACGCCCGGAAGCCGTTTGTGCGTGACAAGCACCGGGAACGGTTCGATTTCACTGCTCCACTTCGGCTCGATCCCTGCGAGGATGCCGCCAAGCGGAAAACCGCCCGAGCCGTCAAACAGACTGCCGAGGGTCATTTTTGTATTATCCATCATCCGCCTCCTTTGCGTTCCTGCACAGGGCAAGAAAATCTTCTCGTATTTGTTCCTTGTAGGCTTCAGCAACCGCAGGGATCTCGTGTGAATACACCGGTCTGCCGATGAAACCGGAGAGATAATTGTACAGATATTTCAAGTCGCTGCCCTTCAGCATTGCGAACCCTGTGTATGCTGTCACGATGGCGCATTCATGTTTTGTCATCCCGCACCTCCGAGCATCTGCTCACAGGCTTTGGCATAGAAATCCCTGCTGACCTCAAAGCCGTAGCTGTGTCTGCCAAGCTCCCGTGCCGCACGCAGTGTTGAGCCGGAACCGGCGCAAGGGTCGATGACCACATCGCCCTCATCTGTAAATATCCCGATCAGGCGTTTCAGCAGATTCACCGGCTTCTGGCTCGGATGTATCTTCGGGATATCCTTGCCGTCACGAACCCAGTCAAAATGGTCAAAGATCATGTGCCGCTTGCCGTCTGCATCGGTGTTGCGGAACTTCGGCAGCTTGCCGCGATACAGCACCAGTGCGTATTCTGTTGCCCCCACGATCCTCATGTTTGCTTTCAGCACCTGCGGACTGTAATTCTTCATAAAGCACAAAAACTGGTAGTGCTTGAAGCCGTATTTCTCCGCCTGCCGGATGACCTCCGGTATCTGCTGAAAGGCACAGAACACGATCATGCAGGGAGCGTCCTTTTCACCTTTGGACGGCTCCTTTTTGAGCAGCCGGTTGCAGAATGCGAAATACTCAGCAATATTGAACGAATAGTCGGTGTGGAATGCCGCCTTGTGTGCTTTGCTGCTTTCGCCGTTCTGGTTGTCACCGTCCACATACCAGTCGGGGCGGCTGGCGTAAAAGTCGCCGCCAATGTTATACGGAATATCTGCAATGACCAACTGCGCCCTCGGAATGCTGTAGCCCTTGTAATTCTGAAAGTTATCGTGTATGAGAACGCATTTTACATCACTCAACAGCATCACCGTCCTGCGGCATTGCTGCGACCGCTTCCTCGTATGACAGCTTCTGTCCGTCACGGAGAACATAGGCGACCTCGGCGGTCTGCTTCTCCCGGCACCATGCGAGGTACCGTTTCACGATGACATCCACGAATTTCGGGTCAAGCTCGATGCCGCGGCAGACACGATCTGTTTCGCAGCATGCGATCAGCGTTGAGCCGGAGCCGAGGAACGGGTCAAGCACAATGCCGTTGGTCATGGTGCTGTTCTTGATCGGGTATGCCATCAGCGGGATGGGCTTAGTGGTCGGATGGTCGGGGCTGCTTTTCGGCTTGTCATATTCCCAGACAGTCGTCTGCTTGCGGTCTGCATACCACTGGTGCTTGCCCTTCTGCTTCCAGCCGAACAGGCACGGCTCATGGATCCACTGATAGGGACTGCGCCCGAGTACCAGCGAATTCTTCTTCCAGATACAGCAGCCGGAAAGCTGGAATCCTGCATCCTTGAATGCCTTACGGAAGTTCAGCCCTTCCGTATCGGCGTGCCATACATAGATGCTGCCGTCATCTGCAAGGCTGTCATACATACACTTATAGGCAGCAAGCAGGAAGTTATAGAAATCGCTGTCGCTCATGTTGTCGTTCATGATCTTGCCTGCGGTCTCCTCAACATCCACATTGTAAGGAGGATCCGTCAGGACGAGGTTTGCTTTCTGTCCGTCCATCAGCTTTGTGTATGTCTCCGCAACTGTGCTGTCACCGCAGATGACTCTGTGCCTGCCAAGGATCCAGATATCTCCCGATTTGGAGAATGTCGGTTTCTGAAGTTCCTCCTCCACATCGAAGCTATCCTCATTGACCTGCTTATCGTGTACCTGATTGAAAAGCTGCTCGATCTCCGGCGGGTCAAAGCCGGTCTTACCGAGGTCGAAATCGCTGCTCTGAATATCCTCCAGAAGTTCAGCAAGAAGGTTCTCGTCCCACGCACCCGTGATCTTGTTGAGCGCAATGTTCAGTGCCTTCTCACGGACTTTGTCGATATCCACCACCGCACACGGTACCTCGGTGTAGCCGAGTGCCATCGCAACGGCCAGTCTCTGATGTCCGCCGATGATCGTCATGTCGGCATTGACAACAAGCGGATCGGCAAAGCCGAATTCCTTGATGCTGTTTTTGATCTTCTCGTATTCCTTGTCGCCTGGCTTCAGCTTTTTACGCGGGTTGTATTCCGCAGGCTTCAGCTCCGAGACAGGGATCATGCGAAGTTCTGCTGTTTTCATCTCATTCCTCCCGAATATACATCTGCCGCAGCTCTGCGGCTCTTTTTGTGTTCGCATCCTTCAGCGCCGTGACTTCACGGAGCGTTTCTTCACTTAGCGGTGTGCCCTTCAGCTTTTCGGCAAGCGTCCGGTACTTGCGGATACTCCGGCGGAGTGCGGCATCGGTCACAGACACGATATACGCTTTGCCGCAATAGTCACAATTGAAGAAGCTGTATTCGATCTCTCCCTCACGCTGCGTTTTTGGCTCTGGCACAAAGGCACAGCCGCAGGCATCGCAGCGGACATTCTGTTTTGTCATATCGGTCTGCCTCCTTTGAGTCTGAGTATCCGCTGATTGCGGCTGCCCCGGAACTGAAGCGAGATATCCTTCTGTTCCAGCAGGAACGGACCGTCCACCAGAACATCCACATACTGCAGGATCTCAGAGCCCTGCAACATCTCATAAGTGTATCCGGAGAACAGCCAGGTGTCCGAATTCGGACACTCCTGCTTTACCCGTTTCAGAAACGGTATCAGCACACGCTCGTTTTCTTCCTCGCATGGTTCACCGCCGAGAACAGAAAGCCCCTGTATCCAAGAGGGACGCAGGGCTTCGATGATCTCATCTTCAGTTTCTTTGGTGAATGGCTGTCCATAGCTGAGATCCCATGCTTCCGGGTTGTGACAGCCTTTGCAGTGATTCCGGCACCCGGATACAAACAGCGATACGCGGACGCCGTCACCGTTTGCGATATCGTTTTTATTCAGGCCGCAGTAATTCATAGATGCATCACCCGGTCTTTTATCTCAGCGGTGCGCCCCTGATTCCAGAACTGCGTTCCGAGGTATCCGCAAGTGCGGCGGCAGACATTCAGTGTCCGCTGATCGCGGTTGCCGCAGTTCGGACATTCCCAGATCAGCTTGCCGTCCTCCTCGGTGATCTGTATCTCGCCGTCATAGCCGCAGGCCTGACAGTAATCGGATTTCGTGTTCAGCTCGGCATACAGGATCGTTTCGTAGATATGCCGCATCAGCGCAAGCACCGCAGGGATATTGTTCTGAAGGTTCGGTACCTCAACATAGCTGATTGCACCGCCGGGAGAAAGCGTCTGAAACTCCGCTTCAAATGTCAGCTTTGAAAACGCATCGATCGGCTCGGTGACATGAACGTGATAGCTATTTGTGATGTAGCTCTTGTCCGTCACATGAGGAATAATGCCGTACCGCCTTTGCAGACACTGAGCGAATTTATAGGTGACGCTCTCCATCGGCGTTCCGTACAAAGAGAAGCTGATGTTTGTCTCGGTTCTCCATTTGCTGCATTTGTCGTTCAGGAATCGCATGACCTTCAGTGCAAATGCTTTTCCGTCCGGCTCTGTATGCGAACAGCCTGTCATCCGGTATGTCATCTCTGCGATGCCTGCATAGCCGAGGGAAATGGTGCTGTAATTGTTGTACAGCAGATCATCAATGATCTCGCCGTCCTTCAGTCTTGCCAGCGCACCGTTCTGCCAAAGGATCGGTGCAACATCGGACGGCGTTCCTTTGAGCCGTTCGTGCCTGCATATCAGTGCCCTGAAGCAGAGGTCACAGCGTTCATTCAGAAGCTGCCAGAACTTATTCTCGTCACCGCCTGCGCTGCAAGCAACATCCACAAGGTTGATGGTTACAACACCCTGATTAAAACGCCCGTAATACTTGTGATCGTCCGAAGGAGTGAGAAAACTGCGGCAGCCCATGCAGGCATACACATCGCCCTTGAGCTTTCGCATCACCTTTGCGGAGATATAGTCGGGAACCATGCGCTTTGCAGTACATTTGGCGGCAAGCTCAGTCAGGTAGTAATATTTTGTTCCGGGTTGGATATTGTCTTCATCGAGAACATAGATCAGTTTCGGGAATGCTGGTGTGATCCAGACACCCTTTTCGTTTTTCACACCCTCGATACGCTGAAGCAGCGTTTCTTCGATGATGAGCGCAAGGTCATCTCTGGTCTGTCCCTCCGGCACCTCGTCCAGATACATGAACACCGTTACGAATGGTGTCTGCCCGTTAGTGGTGAGTAGCGTATTGATTTGGTACTGGATGGTCTGCACGCCGCGTTTGACTTCCCGGCGTACTCGCTTTTCGACAACGTGATCAAGCTCCGCTTCAGACAGTTTTGCACCACAGTCACAGTTTACATCCTCAAATACCTCTGCTCGTATCTTCTGCCTGCTGACATCCACAAATGGTGCAAGGTGTGCAAGACTGATCGTCTGACCGCCGTACTGATTCGATGCAACCTGCGCAATGATCTGCGTTGCGATATTGCAGGCAGTGGAAAAGCTGTGCGGCTTCTCGATCATTGTACCGGATACCACCGTGCCGTTCTGCAGCATATCCGCCAGATTGACCAGACAACAGTTGTGCATAGGCTCTGCGATATAATCGAGATCGTGTACATGGATGATACCCTCATCATGGGCGGCAATCACATCTGCCGGGAACAGGAAGCGCCGACAGATGTCTCTGCTGACTTCGCCCGCCATATAGTCCCGTAGCGTGCTGTTGATGATCGGGTTCTTGTTGGCGTTCTCCTGTTTTGCCTCCTCGTTGTTGCGTTCGAGCAGGCTCAGGATCTTGCCGTCTGTGGTGTTCATCCTGCGCTGCTGTTCGTGCAGCAGTCTGTATTCGCTGTAATGCCGTGCAAGTTTGTACGCTTCGGCCTTGTCCAGTTCATCGAGAACCATGTCCTGGACTTCCTCGACATGGACAGGTCTTGCAAGGGCGCTGCAGCGTTTTTCTACATTACTGGCAATGAATCCTATCACTGTATCGCTGATCTTGTCATCAACCTCTGCGTTTGCAGCTGTGATCGCAGCACGGATCTTTTCGCAGTCGTAGGGAACCTCACACCCGTTTCGTTTGATGATCTTCATGTCCCGTCACCCTCGCTCTCTTTTCCTTGTCCTCCTGCATCGGACAGCCGCAGTCATACGGACAGCGCTTGCAGTCATGGTAGTGGCACTTGCCGTCATGCTTTATGATCGAGCTGATCCATATTGCGTGGATCAGGATAATGATCATCATGTAGGTAAGGCTCAGAATCGCTATAAGCATGATTTCAATCCTCCATCTCTTTTTTCATCAGGCAATATCTGGTGCGGCACCGTCCGGAGCAGAATCGTTTCCGCCTGCCTGTTTTCGGCTGTAGTAGTTTCGCACCGCATATGGGACAGCGCCCGTTCTGTTCGCACCAGATCGGATAGTTCAGCCGCGTCAGTTCACCGGAACCGGCAAGACCGTGTGCTTTGCAAAAAAGCTGGACCTGATTGATCTTCAAGCCCAGCTCCTTCGCGATCAGCCTGTAACCGATGCCCTGCATCCGCATTGCCCTGATCTGTTCTTTCTGCGTTTCCGTCATATGTTATCACCTCGGAATCGCCGTTGTTTCGCAGTTTACAGTATCCACACGGGCTCCGCCAAGACCATATGATCAAAATGCGGTTTGGTGATATAAACGTGCTGTTTTCACATTGTTTTGCGTGAAAAACCGCCGTTTTTCTATCCGATTTTTAACGAAACTCCGTATGTATGCCGCTGCCGCAGTTTGATACGGCAGAGATCGGGAAAGCACGGAATTACAAGATTTCCGCAGCGTTTCCCGTGACTTATTGTCGTTTGTAATCTGGCACTATCTGGGTCCCAATAGACCGGGGGCCCTGCAATTTCGCGTTTTTTCACACGAGAGGGGCCGACGGTCTTCTGTTCGGTATCCCGCAGAGATTCCGACCCGCCCCCCAGGGCAGCCCCAGCCCGGCTCCCGCCCCGTAGATTCACCCCTGAGTCGCAGTCAATACTTGTACTCAGGGGTGTGATCCTCGTTTCGGGTCTTGATGCTGTGGTGACGGTGGCAGAGGCTCTGCCAGTTGCTCCGGTCCCAGAAGAGAACACTGTCTCCTCGGTGCGGTTTGATGTGATCCACATCGGTCGCCTTGACGTAGCGGCCTTGCTTCATGCACTCCACACACAGCGGATGTGTCTCAAGGTAACGCTTGCGGGCTCTGTTCCATGCCGTGCCGTAGCCTCGGCTGCCTGCTGACCTTGTGTCCTCCGGGTGGAGGGGACGGTGCTTTTCACAGTACTTCGTACCGTAGGAAACGAGTGCAGCACAGCCGGGATGCCGGCACGGTGCGTTCGGTCTGCTTGGCATGTTCTCTGCCTCCTTCCTGTGTTGATATTTAGTAAGGAGCGGTCAGCCCCGCAAATGGTGTGTTGGTCGGTCTGAACAACGCCCCTCATATACTGTCGTGGGAGAGGGCATTTTAGGGGTAACACTCAAAAAATTTTTTTGGGATTTTTTTATTTCTCCCACGGAAGCCCCGATTTTCCGAAGTGTCCGTAGGCAGAAACCTTGTTGTAATCCACATCCAGCAGACCAAGGCTTTCGATAATGCCTCTCGGTGTGAGGTTATAGTTCTCACGGACGTACTGGCTGATGAATTCCGTATCCTGATGCTCTGTGCCGAAGGTCTCCACATACACGGACACAGGTTCTGCCACACCGATGGCGTATGCGATCTGTACCTCTGCTTTATCCGCATATCCGGCACTGACGATATCCCTTGCGATCTTGCGGGCGGCATATGCACCGCTGCGGTCGACCTTGGACGGATCCTTGCCGGACATCGCTCCACCGCCAATATGTCCGATGCCGCCGTAGGTATCGCAGGCGATCTTGCGTCCGGTCACACCGCAGTCCGCAAAGGAACTGCCGAGAACGAATCTGCCTGTTGGATTTACCAGTTTCACGAAGTCAGTATTCAGCCCGTACTCTGTCGCCGTTCTCACCATCAGCCTTTCAATTATCGGTCTGAAGTCCTCGACATTCACATCGCGGATATGCTGAACCGAGCAGAGGAAGGTCGTGATACAGCCGCTGTCATAGTCGAAGCTGACCTGCGCCTTGGCATCGGCTTTGAGCATACGGCAGGGGTACGCTTTCAGCAGTTCCAGAAATCTGGTTGCGATCACATAAGGGATCGGGAGCAGCTCCGGCGTTTCGTTGGTAGCATAGCCGTACATCATACCCTGATCTCCGGCACCGCCGGTATTCACACCGAGAGCGATGTCATTGCTCTGGTGGTCGACCAGAATCGCAATGTCCAGATCATCGGAGGTGAAGTCCAGCTTATAGTCAAGTCCGGCATCGCTGTTCTCCGCCCCGCCGTTGTTGATGCGGTCAAACACCTGCTGCACCAGAGCCTTGTAGTCCGGCTCATGGGTACTGGTCAACTCACCGGCAATGACGAGGCAGCGATTCTTGAAAAGACACTCGATGGCGACACGGCTGCTGCGGTCATGCTGAAGGCAGTCGGTCACGATGGCATCTGCGATCTGGTCACAGATCTTGTCGGGATGCCCTGCGGATACCTGTTCTGAAGTGATAATTCTCATTTTACTTTTCCTCCTGATCATTTTTCTCAAATACGCACAAGAGCGTACAAAAATCGCCGGATACATCAAGCACCACAGTTTGTACCAGTCTCATACCGGGCATTTCGGCAAGTGCATCGTTGATCATCATATCGATGGTTCTGCCACATTCCTTGTTTTCCATAGCTCCCAGAAATACTTTTGATGTTTGCATAGTCTTTTCCTCCTGAATTTTATTTTTGGGTCTGTCTCTCACGGATCTGTACCTCGTGCTGTGTATTACACAAAAGCTGTCAACGGCCGTTTCGCAGAGATCTTATTCTCCTAAAGTGTAGTATATATTGTAGCTAATGTAGCAGTAATTTTCTATTATAATATAAATACAAATAAACATATATAGAGTAATCGGATTTTCATGCTACATTAGCTACGAGACCTCACATTTTTACCGAATATTTGAAGTATACTGATTATGCTTCGTCATTCTCCGGCACAAAATCCTGCTCTGGCTCTTCACCGACAACCCACACGATGTCATTCACCATTGTTGTCTGTCCGGCGCCCTTTTCATCATGCGGTCTCCTGCGCTGATACACAAATCCTGCCTGTTCCATCTTCTTGCGGAAATTGGCGGCGTTTTCGTACTTGAAGCCGTTTTCGGCGCACCAATCCTTGTATCGGCTATAAACTGCCTGCGCTCTCAGTTCCTGCCCGATTTCCTTCTTCACACATTGAGAAGTGAACATCATAATACGATCAGACTGCTGACGATATTCCTTTGTTGCATTCTCAACAGAGTCAGGCATATCCAGACCTTCTGTCATATACAGACGAAAGCCCTCAAGACACCAGTTCAGTATACCCGATAAGTTCTCAGGCTTGGCAAAAAACGACTTTAGATCGATGTCACGTTCTTCAGCGGTGAAGTGGCGGTTGAACGGGATTATCTTGATACGGTCTGATTCAAACAGCGTCATATCCGAGATCTGCGGCAGATGGTTGGTATCAATAAACAGCTTGAACTGCGGTTTGAATTCGAAGGAATTCTCACGCAGGAAACGGGCGGTCAGGATATTGTTACCGGTCATCTGCTTGGTAAGGGATGCATCGATCTGCATGGACTTTTCCGGCTCAGAGACATTGACCATTCTTGCGCCGTTCAGACGCGCCACATCCTCGGACGGTCCGGAAGAATCCGCAAAGCCCTTCTTACTGAGCATATCCGGCTTTGCCGTTCTGCCGTACTCACCGAGAATGCGGAGAATGGTTTCCATTGTGGTACCCTTGCCGTTACGGGAAGTAGCACCGTAGAGAATGAACATACATTCAAGTCTTGTGTCACCCGACATTGCATAGCCGATTGCTTTCTGAAGATACCTGATTCTTCCCTTATCACCCTCCATGACCTCGTCCATAAAAGACAGCCAACGGTCACAGACGGCATCCGGCACATAGTCAACTTCGGTCATCTTTGTGAGCATATCTGCCGGATCATGAGCTTTGAACTCGCCGGTGAGAAGATTGATCGTTCCGTTGTGACAGTTAAAGAGAAACTTGTCACGATCAAAGGCAGACATATCAACGGTGACTGCCGGATCGGAAGCGGCGTCCTTTACCATGAGGTCGCGGTATTTACGCTGATCCAGCTTCTGCACACGTTCAAGGAATCGTTTTCTGGTATCCTCCGATGTAATTCTTGGAACGAAAGCAAGCAGCGTATCACGGAAGTCTTTTGCCATTTCAGCAATCTTGATGTCATGTTGATCGGGACGCCAGACACGGCCGTCATAAATATACCAGCGACCTCTTGTATCGTTTATCAGGATAATGCTGCGGAAGAAATCCACAAACATTCTGCCGTTGCCGATCTGGAAGGATTCATAGCGGGGATTTGTATGCGGTGAAAGCTCATCGACCGTTGTAGAGAGAAAACGGTAATCCGGTGTAAAGGTGTATCCGTCTCGCTCCCTGCGATCACGCTCTTCCTGAATCGTGCTTGCATCGAGATCTGTAAAGTCGAGAAGAACATCGTCCTCATCAGGCAAGCCGCTAACAGGACGATAAATCTCAGAGCATGAGGATACAGCGTTCCGGATCGTGATCTCGCCATAGGTTGCATCGCCGGTTCGTCTGTCCCATTTGTCACGCATCAAGCCGCTGCTGCGGAAGATACGGTCGATTTGTTCTTCTACGCAGCCGCACCAGAAGCAGAGCATAGACACAAACGCCATGTCTGCATCTGACTGAGAGTCGTATCCTTCCTCCCATCTGCCGTCATAGAGAGCCTTGAACTTATCACCGGATTTGGATTCCGATGCGTGTTTAATGACCTGTTCATCCGTGAAATATGACACAGGATTCCCTTTGAAAGCGGATGCGGTGCGGGTGCTGCGTTTCATGAACGTATCAAGAGCCGTTTTGAGCGCATCATCGTCACGCTCTACAGTTCCTTCCCGGAACATATCTCCGGTCACAGTGACAAAGCGGTTAGTCGTTCCCGGCAGATAGACCTCCAGACCGTGCTTGCGGTTGTTGATGTAGTACACGGTCTTATCGTAGGCGAAATCGGGACTGAGTTTGAAGAAGCCGCGCAGTCCCGTACCGGAGGGTGAGCGTTCAAAGTAAGCAGAGCTGAAGATGCCGAGAATGGATGCTGCCACATCATTCAGGCTGCCGTCCTCCCGGATACAGTGGTCGATGTCGATTGCACCGATGCCCTCGCTGACACGATAACCGATGCCGTCCCAACCTCCGATCGCATATGCCTTCATCGCGGTCTTGAAGTCGGTGAAAGTGGACGGATCGTTGGTCTTTGCCATTGCTCCGGTCTTCGGGTTGTACGGCACCTTGGTCGGGCGGCCGCTGCGCTTCTCAAGTTTCCATACGCAGAAGGATGCATTGTGTTTCAGCGCGTCCGGGATATTTACAAAATTGACTGGCATTCGGAATGTCTCCTTTCAAGGAAAAGCTGTGCAATGACAGCGGTTTCAATACGGTTCATCGCATCTGCATCCGAAATATGCCCTGCATAGCTGCGGAGCGCATGCTTGCTGACAGTCGTGAGCTGCTCCGCAAGAATCATGGACGGATCCAGATGCTGATGAATGTCGGAAATACTGTCGGGGAACAGATGTGTGTGGCACGGCAGCTCCGGCTTTTTCAGATGCCGCGTCATGGGAACGATATTGACCGTGTCGGCGTGTGCATTGCCCATATCATTCGAGAGAATGATCACAGGACGGATGCCGCCCTGCACGCTGGAATCCGGATGACTGCCGAGATCCGCAAACCAGATGTCGCCGCGCTGCGGCTTGTGTTCAGTTGTGTGATGCTGCACCGGCGCAGTGATATATTTTCTCGGATCGAAGCCGAGCCCTCTGTGGTATTCTGTTTTCAGGCGTTTGTTCTTACGCGCCATAGTTTTCACCTCCGTGGTCTGCGGCGTTACCGAATTGTCGCCGCTTTGCCGTCTTTCTGTCGTCAATAAGGGGCAGATCATACTGAGAGTATGATCATAGCCGTGCCTTGACTGCTGCGATCAGCTTCTCCTGCGTCACATCCTTTGAAGCAAGTGCTTTCAGGACATCTTCATCTACAGTATCTTTTGTTACGATGTGGTGGATCGTGACAGTGTTCTGCTGTCCCTGCCGCCAGAGTCTTGCGTTGGTCTGCTGATAGAGTTCAAGGCTCCATGTCAGTCCGAACCGGATCAGGATGTGACCGCCGGACTGAATATTCAGTCCGTGTCCTGCCGAAGCCGGATGTATGAGAGCAACAGCAATCTTTCCGGCGTTCCAGTCAGTGATGTCAGATGAATCCTTGATATCCCTCGGAGCATAGCCACAAGCGGTCAGATGCTCCATGATACGGGTGCGGTCATGCTTGAACCAGTATCCGATCAGCACAGGCTGTCCGTTTGCCGCTTCGATCAGGTCTTCCAGCATCTCCAGCTTTCGGCTGTGAATGGTACGCGCTTCCTTGTTTTCGTCATAGACAGCACCGTTCGCCATCTGAAGCAGCTTATTACTAAGGCTCGCAGCATTGGCGGCATCAATATCTCCGTCTTCAAGCGGAATGATAAGGTCGTGTTTCAACTGATCATAAAGCTTTCGCTCCACCGCATTCATCTCGACCTCATGGTTGACATACACGCACTCCGGCATATCCAAGTAGTCAAGGGCTTTCATGGATATCGTAATATCTGAGATCTTCTGATATATCTGCTCCTCTGCGCCGGGACGGGGTGTATATGAGAACACCACACCTGTACTCGGATTCATGCTGCCGGGCTTGAAGTAGCTTTCACGGAATCTACCGATAAACCTTCCGAGCCGTTCACCGCCGTCAAGAATGCCGATCTCCGCCCACAGATCCATGAGACCGTTAGAAGTCGGCGTTCCTGTCAGCCCGACCCATCGTTTCACGAACGGACGCACCTTCCGCAGCCATTTGAATCGCTGTGACTGATAGTTCTTGAAACTGGATAGCTCATCAATGACGATCATATCAAAGTCCCAGCGCAGGCCGTTTTTCTCGTAATACTCCACGAGCCATTTCACGTTCTCACGGTTCACGATGTAGATGAAAGCATTATGATTGACCGCTGCGGTGCGCTCCTTGACGCTGCCGACAATGACAGATATCTCGATGTTTTGCAAGTGATCCCACTTTTTTACCTCGGCAGGCCATGTGTCACGTGCAACTCTGAGGGGCGCGATCACAAGCACCTTGTTCACTTTCAGCTCGTCAAACATGAGAGCGTTGATTGCAGTTAAGGTAGTTACGGTTTTGTCAACCCAAGCCCATGTCGAGAAAAAGGGCAGACACGGGATGAGTTTGGATATACTCCACGCAATACCTCTGGTAATCATGCGGCATGAACTTCATAGGGCATCACCTCCGTCATTGTCAATTTCATAGAATCCTGCCAGATCATCGGGATCTATCGGTTCCAGTGTCTCTCCGAAATCATCCATCTCAGACGGCAGTGTTGTGATCTCCAGATCGGGTGTTTTCGCACCAATGCCCTCCGGAAACGGCTCACCGGGTGTCCATGCAAGGATCGCATCAATGCACGGCTTGATCTGATACAGCTTGTCAATGCAGAGAACCGGAAAGCCCAGCTTCATCAGCTGATACCGTCTTTTTCTCTGCAGCGGGCGCATCATCTTGCCCGGAGCTTTCAGCTCCACGAACACCGTCTTGGCAGGAAAGAACAGAACGAGTCTGTCAGGCAGCCCGTTTGCTGTCTGCGATGTCAGCTTATACGCTACACCGCCAGCGGCTTTGACTGCCTTGACAAACTCGTTCTCAACAACATATTCTCTCAATGCCTGCCGTCCTTCCAGTATTCGCACCATCCGGACGGGAACGGCGTATGACAGCAGTTTCCATAGAAGCGGCAGTTCTCACAGCACTGGTCGTCTACATATAGCTCCTCGTCACTGTGGTCATAGTCTTCATAACCGCCGCGGTTATAAAACTGATAGGTCGAATGCTTCACTTTCTTGTGGGACTTGTAGCCCCTGCGGTCTTTCCAAGTTCTGCTCATGCGTTGATCTCCTTCCACTGTGTTTTCGGCATGGTCGCCACCTGCCAGCCGATGCCTTCCAGCGCAGTGGCTCTGTCGTAGGACTCTACATCCTGCGAAGCCCGCGTGATGGCATTGCTCAGACCGTAGAGGGAGAGGTCGCCGCCCTGAATCAGATAATTGAGGATACTATCCTGTTCCGGCTGATTGAGGTCATACGCCTTGCCGGTCAGTTCAATGACATCCTGCACACGTCCTGTGATCTTTGCGCCATGACTCTGCTCTAGTACGCCGACGATCTGAGTGAATCTTGCTTCTTCAATCGCGGCAAGCGTTGTGTCACGGAGCTTCAGCATAAATGCGTGGTCTTCCGCTTCAAGCGTTTCATCTGTATAGATATTGAAGCTGTCTTCCAGAGCCTTCGCAGCTCTGCCCACATGGGTACGGCGTTCGCCCATACTGTTGACCACCATGCCGTTGGTGCAGGCAAGCGTATAGACAAGGGGCTGCACGGAAACAGCGCCGAGCCCGACCTCGGAATTGGAAATGATAACACCTGCCTGCACTCTGTCTCCGACACAAGCCATTTCAAGGCGATGATTGACGATCTTCAGATACAGCTTATTTTCCGTGACCTCGCAGCTCATGACCTCCATGCCGTCCTGTCCTGCGAAAAGTGGCAGCACCGCCGATGCGATCTCCAGATTGTCAATGCGGCGGTAACGGTCGGACAATAAAGCTCTTGCGACCTGTCCGCTGCCGTAATCAAGTGTTCTGACCATGTAGCTGTTGTCCTTGTCGGAAAACCATGCGTTCACGTTATCTGCCAGAAGCTCCGGCTTCTGTTTCTGCATCATATCATAATATCTCGCGGGGATACCGAGTGCCGATGCCACCTGACGATGGAAAAGCTGTGTTGTGCCAAAGCTGTGATCGTCCCCGATGCGGAATGTGCTGCCGTCCTCGTCCAGACGGAATGCCTCCGCTGCACCGATATAGTCCTGCTTTGCAGCATTCTGACGCTGAAGCTCTGTCAGCACCTCCGGTAATGCTCGTCCCTGTTTCATAGAAATATCCTCCTAGTCTTTGAAATAATAATTGCCTGTATATCCGGCAGAGGACAGCGGAAGGCCGTCCG
>Ga0255342_1003255_pt1 | contig 18477 bp, 14 predicted proteins | sample wastewater_treat_3_FD_192416 | JGI IMG/M metagenome (GOLD analysis project Ga0255342, IMG submission 192416) | Wastewater microbial communities from Lulu Island WWTP, Vancouver, Canada - plant14 | ecosystem: Engineered > WWTP > Wastewater > Unclassified | place: Canada: Vancouver, British...
ATTATCCAGCAGGAGGGCTAGCTGTGAGCGCTGCAATTACAGGTGTTGTTCCGGGAAGTATTGCTGAGGAAATGGCCATAGAAGCCGGAGATACCCTGCTATTTATAAATAGCCAGGAAATACAGGACATTATCGATTACCAGTTTTATTCCCATGATGATTTTATAGTGGTGGAGATCGAAAAAACCAACGGTGAGTTGTGGTCGCTGGAAATAGATAAGGATTGGGATGAGGAACTGGGCCTGCTTTTTGATGATGTAATTTTTGATAAAATGAGAGTTTGCCAGAATCGCTGCTTATTTTGCTTTGTCGATCAACTTCCCCCCGGAATGCGAAAGACCCTGTACATAAAAGACGATGATTATCGCTATTCATTTCTTTACGGTAATTTTATTTCCTTGACCAACCTGAAAGAAAAAGACTGGCGTAAAATAATTAATATGCATCTTAGTCCTCTTTATGTTTCAGTTCATTGTATGGATCCAGAGCTGCGGGTTAAGATACTGGGGAGCAAACGGGCAGCAAGTATTCGTGAGGATCTTAAGCGTTTATTGGACGCGGGCATAGAAATTCATACCCAGATAGTCTTATGCCCGGGAATTAACGATGGCGAAATTCTAAAACAGAGTATTGAGGAACTATCTTCTTATTACCCTACGGTTCAGTCAGTAGGTATTGTCCCGGTTGGTCTTACTGGTCATCGCTTGAAATTACCTCAATTGCAGGTTGTCAGCTCGGAACAGAGCAGAAATCTAATAGAAATGGTAAACAAATACCAGGCAGAATACCGGAAGGTTTTCCGGAGAGGTTTTGTCTACCTGGCAGATGAGTTTTTTATTAAGGCAGGAGTAGGTTTCCCCAAAGCTGAATACTATGATGATTACTGCCAGATTGAAAATGGAATTGGCCTGGCGCGAATATTTTTGGATGAGTTTAGGGATTTGGAGAAGACTCTGCCCAAGCGGGTTGAGAAGCGGGAAGTATTTATTATAACTGGCGTATCGGCTATGATGGTACTTGAACCAGTTGTGCAAAGGCTTAATTTTATTAACGATCTGACCGTACACGTGCTACCGGTAGAAAATCACTATTTTGGCGGAAACGTAAGTGTAACCGGTCTCTTAACGGGCAAGGATATATTACAGGTGATGAAGAATAATTATCAGGGGAAGCAAGTAGTAATACCAGAAATAATATTTAAAGAAGGCGATGACATTTTACTGGATAACATCAGCCTGGAAGAACTGCGCCAAAGGAGCGGGGCACATATATACACCGTCGATGGCAGTGCCCGGTCCCTGGTGGAAGCAGTGCTTTCATAATTGATAGGCGCTGGTAACAATGTTGTTTTGTAAGTACTTCTAATTTAGGAACTTAACTAATTGTTTAGTGAGGCATGAGGGGTAAGGAGTGAGCGGGAACTGCGTAAATCCTGATTAATCCGCTCCCTTAATTGTGAGCGATAGCGAACATCCGTGTGCCCTTGGGGTAAGTTATACGCATCTAATTGGAGGAATAATACATGGCGAAACCTGTAGTGGCCATAGTAGGCCGACCCAATGTGGGCAAATCTACCCTGTTCAATCATTTAATTGGAAAACGCAAAGCTATTGTGGAGGATGTTCCCGGGGTTACGCGGGATCGGCTCTATGATAATACTGACTGGGCAGGGCGGGAATTTATTATAATAGATACCGGCGGCATACGTTTTGAAGAAGGCGATATTTTTGCTCGGGAAGTAAAATTACAGGCCCAACTGGCTATAGAGGAAGCCGATGTTATTATCTTAGTATTGGATGCCCGGCAGGGACTGAGCCCGGAAGACGAACAGGTAGCCGATATCCTGCGCCGATCAGGAAAACCTGTAGTTCTTGCGGCCAATAAGGTGGAGAATTTTGACCGCCAGCTGGACTATTATGAATTTTATCAACTGGGACTGGGTGACCCCATACCGGTGTCAGCCATGCATGGCCTGAATACTAATGACCTGTTAGACCAGGTGATAGCTCATTTTGCTCCCCCCAAAGATTATGAGGAAGATGATAATGCCATTAAGATAGCTATTGTTGGACGACCCAATGTAGGAAAATCATCACTGGTAAATGCGTTTCTGGGTGAACAAAGGGTCATTGTAAGCGATATTCCGGGTACCACCCGTGATGCCATTGATACCCCTTTCCGTTATGATAATACTGATTATATCCTAATTGATACTGCCGGTATCAGAAGGAAGTCTCGCATTAAAGAAGCGACTGAAAAATACAGTGTTATCAGGGCCTTAAAAAGCATAGAGCGGGCCGATGTGGTTTTAGTTATGCTGGATGCTACCGCAGGGGTTAGTGAACAGGACCAAAGGATTGCCGGTTATGTCCACGAAGCAGGAAAAGCCAATATTATTGTAGTTAACAAATGGGACCTGGTGGAAAAAGATGGGCATACTATGAACAAGTTTGATAAAGATATTCGGGAAGACCTTAAATTTCTAGCTTATGCACCTATAATGTATGTATCCGCCCTGACCAAAAAGCGGATATTCAAGGTACTGGAACTGGTGGATTTTGTGGTGGAACAACATCATCGGCGTATAAATACGTCCGAATTAAACCGGGTGGTCAATGAAGCCATGATGCTTAATCCTTTACCGGGTGGGGGAGGGAAAAAGATTAAAATCTATTACGCTACTCAGGTTCGTACGGCCCCGCCAACCTTTGTTTTTTTTGCCAACCAGCCCGAAAATGTGCATTTCTCTTATCTGCGTTATCTGGAGAATGTCTTGCGGCAGAACTTTGGCTTTGAAGGTTCGCCTATCCACCTTATGGTTCGGCAGAAGACGGGGAAAGAATAAAAGAATAGCAGGCGTGAAGATTCGTAGGGGCAGACCCATGTGTCTGCCCTGCCGAGCACTAAACCAGGGGATCTGCCCCTTCTAGTTATAGAATTGCAGACCCAGGGCGAACACACGGGTTCGCCCCTACAGATAACCCGGTATTATGACATTAATTTTGGGGAGTGGGATTTTGAAAGAAGTATTAGTGGTGATACTGTGCTACCTTATTGGTTCGATACCCTTTTCTTATATTTCTGCTCAGGTTCTGGCTCATACTGATGTACGTTCCCGGGGGAGTGGTAATGTAGGAGCAACTAACGCTTATCGTACTTCGGGCGTATGGGCGGGATTGCTGGCTCTTATAGGGGATCTCTTAAAAGGGGCGGTGGCAGCATGGTTGGGTTTAGCTATGGGAGGACCGGTACTGGTGATTATTTGTTCCCTGGCTGCAGTTATCGGACACTGTTATCCACTATTTTTACGATTCCGTGGGGGTAAAGCTGTCGCTACTGCCGGAGGAGTAGTATTACTTCTAATGCCCAAAGTAGGTTTGACCCTGCTTTTAATGTTTATTGCAGTAGTAGTTCTTACCCGTTATGTATCGCTGGGTTCAGTAATAGTAGCCATTTTATTACCATTTGTAACCTACCTATTTCATTATCCCTGGCAGTATACGTTGCTAAGTACTCTAATGATGATTATAGTAGTATATCGCCACCGGGAGAACATCTCCCGGCTTAAAGGAGGCAGTGAAGCTCGGATAGGGGACAAGGGCTAGAAAATAGGCACTAATAACAGAGCTGTTTTTAAACATAACGTCGAATTAAGAATTTGAGTATTTCTTTAGAGTTAGGAGTGAGGGGTAAGGAGTAAGGGGCAACGCACATACATCCTTATGAAATCAGTAAATTCAACCTGCGAGTATCAAATTATGGTTATCACGTCCTATTAGTTGTGGAGGTACGCTTATGAAAAAAGTTGCAATACTGGGAGCCGGTAGCTGGGGTACAGCTCAGGCTCTCTTACTTTCTAAAAAAACCAGGCAAATTACTCTTTGGGGTAGAGTTGAAGATGGCATAGAGATAATGCATACAGAGAGGGAAAATAAACGCTTTCTTCCTGGAGTCCGCCTGGCCGATAATGTATTGCCGACGAGCGACTTGAAAGCTGCTGTTGAGAACACCGAACTTATAGTACTGGCAGTACCAACCCAGGCAGTAAGAGAAGTTTTAATCCTGCTTACTCCCTGCCTGAAACGAGATACTATTATTGTTAATACCGCCAAGGGTTTGGAAATAGAAACAGCTATGCGTTTAAGCCAGGTGGCAGCGGATATTTTGGGTACGCAAATACGAGAACATTATGCGGTATTATCTGGTCCCAGCCATGCCGAAGAAGTAGCCCGAGGGATACCAACGGTGGTAACAGCAGCATCCTATAGCCGGGAAGCAGCTATTTTTGTTCAGGATGCCTTTATGTCACCAGTTTTCAGGGTATATACCAACCCTGATGTAGCCGGGGTAGAACTGGGTGGAGCCCTGAAAAACATAATTGCACTGGCCACCGGTATGTGTGATGGTTTAGGTTTTGGAGATAATACCCGGGCGGCGTTGATGACCCGGGGTCTTACTGAAATTACCCGGATGGGAGTAGCCCTGGGGGGTGATTATCGTACCTTTTCCGGTTTAAGCGGCATGGGTGATTTAGTTGTAACCTGTGGGAGCAAATATTCCCGCAACCGCAAAGCAGGAGAACTCCTGGGTCGGGGCTATAACCTGCAACAAGCTATGGAGGAAATCGGTCAAGCTGTAGAAGGAGTCCATACTGTGCGGGTAGTTAATAAAATTGCCGACCAGATGGGGGTGGATATGCCCATAAGCAAAGCCTGTTATAACATATTATATGAAAACAAGTCAGCCCTGGAAACGGTAGAAACTTTAATGAAACGACGAAAGAAACATGAATTGGAAGAGATTGCGGTAAACATAAAAGGTTGGTAAGGCGAAAAAAGTGTGAAGTTAAAACACACTTTTTTTGTTTTCTGGTTATATTACCTGAATTTGATAAATATATTTATACTGTTATAGCGAAAACCATGTTAAGGGCTATCCGAAAAATCGGAGGGAGGGTGCCTTTAAAAAGTCTAAATCCAAGGGAGGGAAAATGAGAAGTGGAAGGAAACATTATCTTAAATGATATCGCGGAAAGAACTGGAGGCGATATCTATCTGGGAGTAGTAGGTCCGGTCAGAACAGGCAAATCTACCTTCATTAAACGGTTCATGGAAATGATGGTCATCCCCAACATAAAAGATATGTATGACCAGGAACGGGCCAAAGACGAGCTTCCTCAAAGCGGTGCGGGGAGAACAATCACTACTACGGAGCCCAAATTTGTGCCCAATGAAGCAGTGGAAATCACCACTACCAATGGCATTAGCCTGAAGGTTAGAATGGTGGACTGTGTAGGCTATTCTGTTGAAGGGGCACTGGGTTACGAAGAAGATGAAGAACCTCGTATGGTAAGAACTCCCTGGTTTGACTATGAGGTTCCCTTCGAGGAAGCAGCCGAAATAGGAACCAGGAAGGTTATTGCCGACCATTCCACCATAGGTCTGGTTATTACTACCGACGGCAGTATCAGCGATATCCCCCGGAATGCCTATGAAGAGCCGGAGGAAAGGGTTATCAACGAGTTAAAAGAACTCAATAAGCCCTTTATTATTATACTAAACTCCGTCCGCCCCTATGACCGGGAGACTCTGACTCTGGCTGAAGAACTAAGTGATAAATACGAAGTTAGTGTCATACCCGCCGATGTAGCATTGATGTCGGTAGATCAGATGCTGGGAATACTGGAGGAAGTACTCTACGAATTCCCGGTGCAGGAAGTAAATATCAAACTTCCACGTTGGGTCGATGAACTGGACCAGGAATTCTGGCTACGGGAGAGCCTGGAGGATTCTATTCGGGAAGTACTAAACGGTATCAGAAAGGTAAGAGATATAGACAAAGCTATAGAAAAGCTATCAGATATTGAAAATATAAGTTATGTGAGCCTGGAAGAAATGAGCCTGGGAACCGGCACCGCTTCCATTGATGTAACTGTACCAGAAGAATTATTTTACCGCTCTTTAAGTGAAGTGAGCGGTTTTCCTGTTGACGGAACTCATGACATCATGAGACTGATGAAGGACTTGAGTGTAGCTAAAAAAGAATTTGATAAAGTATCATCAGCACTGGATGAGGTCCGGGATACTGGCTATGGGGTAGTAACTCCCAGGTTAGAAGAGATGTTCTTAGAAGAACCCGAACTCATCAGGCAGGGCAGCAGGTTTGGGGTGAAGCTAAAAGCCAAAGCACCATCCCTGCATATAATCCGCGCCGACATAACTACTGAAATTACTCCTATCATCGGAACGGAAAAACAGTGCGAAGAACTGGTACGTTACATGCTGGATGAATTCGAGGAAGATCCCGCTAAGATCTGGGACTCCAATATTTTTGGCAAATCCTTACATGACCTGGTACGGGAAGGCATACAAAACAAGCTCCACCGTATGCCCGAAAATGCTCAGGTTAAACTGCAGGATACCCTGCAAAGGATTGTTAACGAAGGCAGTGGCGGCTTAATCTGCATCATCATATAACCTGAAACAAACATAAAGAGGGTCTGCTCATCGGGCAGGCCCTTTTTTTGCTGCTTGCTATTTTGATTTAGCTGGAAAGCGGGTGGCTAAAATACTATAATTTAAAAGAGGTGTTCACAAGTGCGTAATTTCTGGCAGATGCTAGGGGGAATAGTCTTTGCCGTTTTATTTTTTTTAACCCCTTTAGTCAACATATTACTCTGGGTTTTACTACTGATTATTGGTAGTGTATCTTTTATAAGCATTCATCTTCATGAACAGGAAGCTAACTCGGGATCATGGGTAATGCACTGGAATATTTTTATACAGCATATGCTAGTAGGGCTATTAGTTTTATCTCCCTTCGCCCTTCGTTTGTTTTGGGATCTTGATATACTCCCGATGCTAATGGTGGGCTTGTTCCTAATGGTAGCCCTGTACGCTAGTTTGAAGGGACTAAAAAAGGAAGACACATCAAATTGTAGTACCTGATTTGATATGGAGGTATTAATATGATTAATATTGGATTACTAGGATGCGGAACGGTTGGCTCAGGAGTGGTGGAACTGCTTCAGAAAAATGCAGATATCATTGCCCAAAGAACCGGAGATACAATTACTCTTAAAAAGGTACTGGATAAGGATAGGGATAAATGCCGTGCTTTAGGGATTCCGGAAGATATGCTGGCGACTGATTTTAACGATATAATAAACGATCCCGATATAAATATTGTGGTAGAGTTGATTGGGGGTATAGAGCCTGCTTTTACATTTATCCTGGAAGCTATGCGCGCAGGCAAGCATGTAGTTACCGCCAATAAAGATTTAATTGCGGTAAAGGGCAAAGAGCTATTTGAAACCGCAAAGGAAAAAGGAATTGATTTTTACTTCGAAGCCAGTGTAGCCGGTGGTATCCCTATCGTTTATCCCCTGAAGCAATCCCTGGCCGCCAACCGCATTCAAGAAGTAATAGGCATATTAAACGGTACCACCAATTATATATTAACTAAAATGAGCCTGGAAGGGTTAGAGTTTAGCCAGGTTTTGGCCGAGGCTCAGCAGCTGGGTTATGCCGAATCCGACCCTAGCGCTGATGTTGAAGGCCTGGATGCGGCTCGCAAAATCGCCATACTATCTTCTATTGCCTTTAACAGCCGTACTACCCTGGACGATGTCTATGTGGAAGGTATTACCTCTATTACCTCGGCTGATATCAAGTATGCCTGGGAACTGGGATATGTTATTAAGCTTCTGGCCATTGCCAAAGAAGATGAAGAAGGTCGCATCCAGGTCCGGGTACATCCGGCATTTTTACCGCTAAATCATCCCCTGGCAGCTGTTAATGATGTTTTTAATGCGGTATTTGTACGGGGTGATGCTGTGGGGGATATTATGCATTATGGGCGGGGAGCAGGTAAAATGCCCACTGCCAGTGCGGTAGTAGGTGATATTATAGAGATTGGACGCAACCTGCTAAATCAGTCCAATGCTCGGATTGGCTGTACCTGTTACGAAAACAAAACTATCCTGGGAATTCAGGAACTGCAAGCTAAATACTATGTGCGTATGACGGTAGAAGACCGTCCCGGGGTACTGGCTGGTATCGCAGGTGTTTTTGGTAACAATCGGGTCAGCATAGCCACTGTATTGCAAAAAACCAGTGAAGCTGGTAGGGCGGAACTGATAATGATAACCCATAAAGTACGGGAACAGGATTTACGGGATTCTTTAACCGTTTTAAAGGGAATGAGTATAGTCGGAGCAATAAACAATGTAATCAGGTTGGAGGGCAGCAAAGCAGAATAGGAGTGAACAGAGTTGGGACTAATTGTTTGTAAATTTGGTGGCAGTTCGGTAGCCGGCATCGATAAAATAAATAAAGTAGCTATGCGGGTTAAAAATTTACAGGATGAGGGTAATGATGTAGTAGTAGTAGTTTCAGCCATGGGGGATACCACTGACGAATTACTGGAACTGACAGCTGGCATCGGCAACCATCTTAACCTGCGGGAAATGGATGCTCTGCTGGCTACTGGAGAACAGCAGTCAGCTGCCCTGCTGGCGCTTACCCTGGATAAAATGGGATATAAGGCTATTTCCCTGACCGGGTGGCAGGCGGGAGTTAAAAGTAACTCCAATTATAGTAAGGCTAAAATTAGCGGTATCGACAAACAGCGTTTGGAAAAAGAACTGGCTGCAGGTAAAATAGTTGTCGTGGCTGGATTCCAGGGATTATCTGATAATGGCGATATCACCACCCTGGGCCGGGGTGGATCAGATACCAGTGCAGTTGCTATAGCGGCTAGCCTGGGGGCCAAGCGCTGTATGATATTTACCGATGTGGATGGAGTATATACGACAGATCCTCGGATAGTTAAGGAGGCGCAAAAACTGCCTACCATTTCCTACGAGGAAATGCTAGAAATGGCCAGCCTGGGCGCAGTAGTAATGCAGCCCCGGGCGGTTGAGTTCGCCATGCTTTACGGTGTAGATATTGAGGTTTTAAGCAGCTTTAGCCTGGAACCAGGAACCATAATAACGGAGGTTAACAACATGGAACAGCATAGAATTGTTACCGGAATTGCTCATGATTGTAAGTGTGCCAAAATTGGTATTTTTGATGTACCAGATAAACCTGGTGTAGCCAGTCTTATTTTCAGTGCTCTGGCCCGGGCGGGAGTTAACGTGGATATGGTTATACAGAGTGCTATGCGGGAAGAGCGAAATGACATAGCCTTTACCATTTGCAGTGATGATTTGCCTCTGGCCTTGCCAGTGATGGAAAAACTTGTAGAGGAATTAGGTGCCTCAGGAATGTCTCATGGGGATAATGTGGCCAAGGTTTCCATTGTAGGTGCAGGAATGCAAAGCAACCCGGGAGTTGCTGCTGCCATGTTTGAAGCTCTGGCGGCTGAAAAAATAAATATACAGATGATAAGTACTTCCGAAATTAAAGTTTCATGCATTATCGATGAAGATAAGATAGAAACTGCAGTAAAAGCATTACACCGGAAGTTTGAGTTGGAGGATATATAGGGGTACAGGGGGCAAGTAGGACTGTTCTAGACTTGGCTCCCACATAGGTCTTGACGTCTTACTACCGGTGGTGTACAATATTCTTTGCGTCGGGGTGTAGCTCAGTTTGGTATGAGCGCTACGTTGGGGACGTAGAGGCCGCTGGTTCAAGTCCAGTCACTCCGACCATTTATATTTTCTGAAAAAATAGAAAAGAGGCGAGCTGCAAAGCTGCGCCTCTTTTTGGTTAAATGTTACATTGCTGTTCGCCTGGAACGAAAACCCGGAACTACCAGGCGTAATTCTTCATCTTCCAGGCTGGCATGAATGGTATGGGTGAAATGAGCTACGGCCTTGGAGAACCCTGGTATGGCTTGTAAACTTTTTAAATCGCCCATTCCCACTGATGAGAGCTTTAACCGAAAAACCATATCACCTTTTTCAAAACTTACTCGTAACGGTATAGCGTATTCCGATTTTGCTGTAGAATGAAATTCACGGGCTTCATTATAAGCAAAGATATCAAAAGTAGCTGGCTGTTCATTTTCCAGTTTCCGGAACAAGCGATTTACATTCACTTTTTTATTACCTTTGATTAGTCTCATTGATGAACGAGAAACATCTTCGACCATATTCGGGATACGTGGTGATTCTGCCATGTTATATTCGAAAATACCCTGCGATGCGGCTAATTCGATTTCCTCAATAATACTATTCCGGGAACCTACTTTATTCTTCTTGAAAACTTCATCGATAGGAATTCGAATACTTACAATGTCAAATGAATCCATATCTACGGGGATAGCTGGATATTGTAATAATATTGATTCCATACTGACCGGTGCGGTATATTCCGGAGTTTCGTACCAGGAGTTCGCCAGGTCATAATCATCATAGCTCCGTGGTAAGGATGGAAGTTCTATAATGGGATGTCCTGCCAGAATACTAACATTATCAAATCCTTCGGAATCCAAATCATTTATCTCCCATAGACTGAGATCCATTCCCGTTTTCACCTCTACCTCTTGAAAACATGAGTCAATGTCCAGCAGATTTTCCACTTCCCAAAATTTGTTCTCCATTTTGATCATAAGATCGCCTCCAATAATTAATTTTTTAACCCTTTGAACCAGAAGTTAAGTAAATGTTTTTTAGAGTAGATGGTTCTTAAGGGGTTATTACAATTGTTGATCTATTTGGAAAAGTCTAAATAGTATTGACTTTACTTTGACTATTGCTTGTCATATTTTACATTGCAATAATATGAAATGCAAGCATTATTTTCAAAATATATTAAAATGAATAGTCAAAAGGACAAAAACATCCTGACGGGGGTGGCGTTGGGGATAAGTGGGAGGGTGTAAGGGGAAAGGGGAAAGGGGAAAGGGGAAAGGGGAAAGGGGAAAGGCACTTAGGCATTCAGCAGCTATAAAAAAGCAGTTTTTTTGAATCAAGATTGGGTTAATGGCGGGCGATCGGCAATGATGTAATATATTATTTTTCCCCCAGTACGTATTGTGCAATATTACAGCAGTGGTCACCAATTCTCTCCAGGTTGGTCAATACATCCAGGAATACGGCCCCGTTACTGCCATTACATATACCTTCGTTTAACCTTCTGATATGGGCGCGGCGATAGGTTTCTTGCAATTCATCTATACTATCTTCCAGGGTTAATACCTGCTCAGCTACAGATTTATCCTGCCTTTCCAGGGCCCTGAGAGCTAATAGAATAATATTATGGGCGACTTCAATTATGGTATCCAACTCCTGCTGGGCTTCACCAGAAAAGCTTACATGTTCTTTAGTGGCAACAGTAGCCTGCTCAATGATATTATCACAGTGGTCGCCGATACGTTCGATATCATTTAAGGATTGAAGAATTATATAGGCATGGTTGGATTCTTCGCTGGATAATTGTTTTTGTGATGCTAATACTACATAATCAGTTATTTCTTTTTGCAAAATGTTAATAGCATCTTCCAGTTTTTCGCCATTCTTAACCAGTGCTTCCTGCCGGGTTTCGAAATATTTTATAGCATTGGTAAAGGCATCCCGGGCCAGGTATCCCATTCTCAGGGTTTCCCGGGTAGCCTGCGACAGGGCAAAGGAAGGGTTACGCAGAAGCCTGTGGTCAATATACACAGGCCGGGCGAGATTACTAATATCTTCATCTTTTTCAGGGATTAACGTGGTGACGATAAATGCCAGGACGGCCACCAGTGGTAAATGAATGAGGGTGTTACTGATATTAAAAACGGCATGGGTTTGGGCAATTTGCAGTTTAATATTCAAGCTATCCCAACTGCCGGCAAACCCTGGAATAAGTACGAATAAATAATTAGTAACTAGAATAACCATTGGTTTGAAGATACCGACCAGGAAGAGGGGAAGAAATATTATGGTACCAACCAGGTTAAACATGAAATGGGACAGGGCTGCTCGTCTGGCTGCTACGCTGGCACCCAGGGCAGCAAGCAAAGCAGTAATAGTGGTACCGATATTATCACCAAAGAGAATAGGAACCGCCTGTTCATAGGTAACTGCACCCTGATAGGCTAACTGCTGCAATACACCGATGGTAGCACTACTGCTTTGTACCAGGAAAGTAAAAAACATGCCTATAGCTACCCCGATGATAGAATTGTTATCAATACTGGTCATTAGATTTAAAAAAACAGGAAGGTCCTTAAGCGGTTTCATGCCATTACCCATAACGGTCAAACCAAAGAAAAGGACTCCGAAACCAAATAAAGCCTGTCCTATAACATGTAAGCGCTTATCTTTGGCAAACAGAAATATTAAAGCGCCCAGGCCCAGAATGGGAAGGGCAAAATCTTGCAAATTGAAACCAATCAGATAGGCAGTTACGGTAGTACCTATGTTAGCCCCCATTATTACCCCGATCGCCTGACGCAGGGTAAGAAGTTGGGCGTTTACCAGACCTACTGTTATAACGGTGGTGGCACTGCTGCTTTGAATCAAAGCGGTAACCAGAGTCCCGGTCAGAACTCCTCTAACTGGGTTTTTGGTCCCCTGTTCCAGGATGGTTCTCATCTTATCGCCGGCTGCTGCCTGCAAGCCATCAGACATAAACCTGAGGCCAAACAAAAATAATCCCAAACCACCAATAAATGAAAAGAGTATTTCTGCTACAGATATATTCAATATTTACCTCCTATAATAGTAAAGTCACTCTTTAATCTTTCCCCTAACTACCAACATTATTGTATCAAATCCAGGATGATTGTATTGCAAAAAGTCATAAAAAATTAAAAACCCATTCCATGGCCATATATTTACTAATTTTCATTCGAATAGGCGTTTTTGTATCAGCATCAAAACTTGATTTTCCTAACTCTTTGTTATAATATTAACCTTAATTTGATAAAGCAAACAAATAACAAATTCATATTCTGTAACGGTCAAGTGGTGCTGGTGAAAACTTGCAACCATGGGCTAAAATATCTAAGTCCCTGAAGGGATAAGGTATTAGGCTAAGAGGAACCGGCCATACTGGGGTGGGTAGGCATTAAGCTTACCTGCTCTTTTATTTTCAATATCAGGTGGTTAAACTTTTATGGAGGAGTGCAAAAGATGTTTAGTTTTTGGTTGTCGGTAATTATTTTCTTAGCCGTATATGCAATGATTATTGTAGAGAAATTCCATCGGACGGTAATTGCCCTGGTGGGGGCAACGGTTGTCATTGCGCTGGGTTTAATCAGCCAAAAGGATGCCATCAATGCCATTGATTTTAATACTATAGGTTTGCTGGTAGGCATGATGATAATAGTGGGTATAACCCGCAGAAGCGGTGTTTTTGGTTACCTGGCGGTAAAATCGGCCCGCCTGGCCAAAGGTAAACCGATAAATATACTTATTGCTTTAGGTCTTATTACCGCAGTATTGTCAGCTTTTTTGGATAATGTGACTACAGTCTTGCTCATAGTTCCGGTAACGTTTGTTCTGACTGACCGGTTAGACATATCCCCGATACCATTTTTATTTACGGAAATAATTACGTCAAATGTCGGTGGGACTGCCACCTTAATTGGCGATCCCCCCAATATAATGATTGGTAGTGCTACCCATTTAGGCTTTATGGACTTTATTGCCAACCTGGCCTTGCCTGTAATAGTTATATTGATTGCAACTATAGCTGTTCTGGTGCTGATTTATCGCAAAGACCTCTTTGCTGACGAAGATAAAATACAAAGCATAATGGAGCTGGATGAAAAAGAACATATAAAGGATTGGGCCCTATTAAAAAAATCACTGATAATTCTGGCCTTAACAGTAACCGGCTTTTTCCTGCACCAGGCTTTAAATCTGGAGTCAGCTACCATAGCTATGCTGGGCGCCGCATTTCTAATGCTGGTTAGCCTGGAGGAACCGGAGGATGTGCTGTTGCTAGTGGAGTGGCCTACTATATTCTTCTTCGTAGGCCTTTTCGTAATAGTAGGCAGCCTGGAAGCAAACGGTGTTATCGAAGCTCTGGCCCAAAAAGCTCTGGCCGTAAGTGATGGTAATCTGATGCTAACCGGTGCCTTAATACTATGGATGTCAGCGATTGCCTCGGCTTTTGTAGACAACATTCCATTTGTGGCTACTATGATTCCATTGCTGCAAAGTGTGGGACAGGCGTCTACCATGCCCATGGACCCGCTTTGGTGGTCGTTGGCCCTGGGTGCATGCCTGGGCGGAAACGGTACCTTAATCGGCGCCTCAGCCAATATTACGGTTGCAGGTATAGCAGAAAGACACGGTACTATTATTAAGTTTGTTGATTACTTAAAAATTGGTTTTCCCTTAATGCTGATGTCCGTAGCTATGGCTAGCGTATATCTATACCTGTTCCAGTGGCGGTGATTAATATAATTAGCCCCCCATTGCCAAAGGGCATACGCCTTGTTATGTTTGTAGGGAACGGCCCCTGTGCCGTTCCGTCACTATTAACCTGAATAAAGTCTGGGCTGAATGCTTTCTTATGAAGTATGCAATCCTGATTTGCGTAAGGTGGTTTTAAGTTCGGAAAGGGAAGGCGGAGTGGCGGGTTTTAAACTAAGGCAGGGTAAACCAACAGCTTCACAGACTTTGCGGGTGAAGCGGTCCGCCAACTGCTTCTTCTTACTTTCAGTTTCAGTTTCAAATAGCACTACTGCTACCGGTGTTAAATTGCTAGTTTCACATATTAGGATATCGGCACTTCTTTCCTTTATCCGACTGGCATATTCAACCCGGTTTCTGGCCTCGGGGGACACACTGATAAAATCTGCCAACCTGACCCGGGGCAGAACTACATAGTCCTCAACTGGAAGAGAATCCTGCAGCAGATTATATAGTGTTAGTTCTTTTCCGGTAAGAAGATAGTCACGCTGGTTATAAGGCATATCCCCCAGGTCAATCCAGGCATTGCTCAGGTCAATAACCTCGCCACCTTTTGGCGAAGACCGGTGGTTTTTCTTATTAGTTTGTTCTTTATATACATCCCATAACAGCTTGATAAAAACTATTGCAATAATTGCTAAAATAAATTGACCCAATATTTCTACCTCCTAACTATTTAATAATATAAGAAAAAAAGCGTTGCGTCATCCCTGTCAGGTTTACATAAATGTACTTTCACCCGGTGAGTAATAAGTATAGAATTAAATATGAAAATAGGCATTAATAACAAAATTGACGTGTAAATACTATATATTTAGGGTTTTGCCTAATTATCTAGAGTGAGGCGTGAGGGGTTAGGGGTAAAGGGTGGTTGAGTAGTTATTCGGTGGTTTAGTTTTTCGTCCCTAACACGCGGCTGGGGTTAGGTAATACTTTGAAAAAAACCAGTGTTTTTCATAGTATTCAGGTCTGATTAATTATGAGGAGGCTTTCTTGTGAAATACCAGAGCAGCAGGGGAAAATACGGTGCAGTCAGCGCAGCTCAGGCCATAACCATGGGTATATCCCCGGATGGAGGGCTTTTTGTTCCTGACTATATACCTTCTATAAATATTGAAACCTTAAAACCAATGGAGTCCTGGACTTACCAGCAAAGGGCGATCTACATCATGCAGCTATTTCTGGAGGAATTTTCCCCTGAGGAAATCAAGGATTGTGTTAATGGCGCCTATAATCAGCAGAAATTTAACCATCCCCAGATTGCCCCGTTGGTTGAAATTCGGCCCGGGCTTCATATTCAAGAACTCTGGCACGGTCCCACCTGTGCCTTTAAGGATATGGCCCTGCAGGTATTACCACGTCTTTTAACTACCAGTGCAAATAAAATTGGAGAAAACAGCGAGATTATTATCCTGGTGGCTACCTCAGGGGATACCGGCAAAGCAGCTCTAGAAGGATTTAAAGATGTAGCTGGTACCAGAATAATTGTATTTTTCCCTCAGCATGGGGTCAGTGAAGTACAAAAAATGCAGATGATAACCCAGGAAGGCAGTAATGTTCATGTAGCCGGGGTACTAGGTAATTTTGATGATGCCCAGAGCGGGGTGAAAAATATATTTACCAGTAACCAGGTTATAGAACAACTACAACAGCAGGGAATGAAAATGTCCTCGGCCAATTCCATAAACTGGGGAAGGCTGCTGCCCCAGATAGTTTATTATATTTCGGCTTATGCGGATTTGTGCCAGAGGGGTTCTATCCAGGCCGGTGAAGCTATAAACATCGTGGTACCTACCGGTAATTTCGGTAATATTCTGGCCGCCTATTATGCCCAGCGGATGGGAATTCCGGTAAAACGCCTGATCTGTGCTGCCAACTCTAATAACGTACTTACTGATTTTATCAAGACTGGTATCTATAACCGTAATCGCAGTTTCGAAAAGACTATTTCTCCCTCCATGGATATACTGATATCTTCTAATTTAGAGAGATTGCTTTTTGAATTGACCGGGCACGACAGCCAGCGGGTGAGCCAGTGGATGGATGAACTGAAAAGCACTGGCCGTTATGAAGTAGACGAATCAACCCGTAACCAGGTGCAGGAAATATTCTGGTCTGATTATGCTACTGATACCGAGACCCTGGAAAGCATTACCGCAGCCTGGGATAAATACCACTACCTGCTCGATACCCATACCGCGGTCGCCCTTAATGTCTATGAAAAATACCAGCAGCAGACAGATGATAACACCTGTACGCTGATTGCTTCTACCGCCAGTCCCTTCAAATTTGGTACCAGTGTTGCTCAGGCTATATTAAGCCCTGAGCTGATTGAGGGTAAAAATGAATTTGAAGTGCTGGAAACTTTAGCTACGGAGACTGGTAATGCCATACCAGAAGGGATTAAGGATTTAGATAAACGAGAAGTAAGACACCACACAGTGACCCCTGCCACAGAAATGAAAGAAGTGGTACTTTCCTTCCTTAATATAAAATAAAAAAGACCGGCTGATGCCGGTCTTTTTACATTTTCGTCTTCGTTTGATTTTTTAAAACCGCATAAATCCTGCTTAATCCGCGCAAGCGAAGCGAGTCCACGTCCATTTCCCGTGTCTATTCCCCCTGGATGAAGCGATCCATCAGACTATATCCCACGGCAACAAACGGGCCTTGAAGGGCTGATTCTTCATGGTATTTACCCACCCCGCCTGATACCGGCTTATTTTTATCATAGATTAAAAAGGGAACCGGCTCGCTGCTGTGGGTACGTATAGAGATAGGGGTGCGATGGTCGGGTAGCAGCATAACCCTAATCTGGTCAAAATCATCCATCTCCGCCAGCAATAAGCCTACTACTTCCTTATCAATCTTTTCTACACTCCATACCTTACTCTGCAGGTTACCCTGGTGACCGGCTTCGTCGGGTGATTCAATATGGAGGAAAACAAAATCCTGCCCCCGCTTTAGCTCATCCAAAGCTGCGCGCGCTTTACCGGCAAAATTCGTTTCCACACTGCCGGTTGCCCCTGCTACCTTAACCGGAGTTAATCCGGCACAGATACCCAGACCGCGTACCAGGTCCACTGCACATACTACTGATCCCTTCAGGCCGTACTTTTCCTCAAAAGTAGGTAGAGAGGGGCGCCGCCCTTCACCCCAAAACCATATGGAGGTAGCCGGTATTTGTCCTTTTTCTATCCGTTCCCGGTTAACCGGATGATTCTTTAAAATCTCCTGACTCTGCATCATTAAATGTAGCAGTTTAGAACCATCGCGGCCCTGGGGCAGGTATTCTCCTACCACCCGGTCAGATATATCATGGGGAGGAGTAAGTTCTAAATCTTTATCAGCACCATTTTTCCATACCACCAGATGGCGGTAGCTTATGCCAGCGTGAAAACTGAATTCCTCATTACCCAACTGAGCCTGCAATTCTGCCATCAGTTTACCGGATTCTTCAGTGCTTATTTCTCCAGCACTGTAATCTTGCATAATTTTGTCCTGATAATCGCCTTCGGGCGAAAGACAAACCAGATTGCAGCGCAGAGCCATATCCTGGTCTCCCAGTTTAACTCCCATACTAACAGCTTCCAGAGGAGAACGACCAGTATAATAGCGGCGTGGATCAAAACCCATAACCGACAGATTAGCTACATCACTACCCGGAGGGAACCCCTGGGGAATAGTTTGCACCAGTCCAATATCTGCACTGTGGGCTAATTTATCTATATTAGGAGTTTGGGCATACTGTAGTGGTGTTTTATTATCCAGTTCGGCTATTTTATAGTCAGCCGCACCATCGGTTAGAATAATTAAATACTTCATAACAATCAACTCCCAGACTTAAATTGCATTTTTGTTTAGTATAGCATTTCAATAAGGCCAGGGACAGTCCCGGACTTATTAGGTGACAAAGCTGCATTTATGGTGAGCGGTCAAATTAACTGCAACCTTTTTCTCCCGGCTTGGTTGCATTTAGTTTGTCTATTAACCAGCTGCATTTATTTATGCAAAAAACGTCGTTCCCGGTTGACTATTATTTTACCTGATGCTATAATAAACTTCGTTGCGGAGCCGTGGTGTAGCGGTTAACATGTCGGCCTGTCACGCCGAAGATCGTG
>Ga0255342_1003262_pt1 | contig 18445 bp, 18 predicted proteins | sample wastewater_treat_3_FD_192416 | JGI IMG/M metagenome (GOLD analysis project Ga0255342, IMG submission 192416) | Wastewater microbial communities from Lulu Island WWTP, Vancouver, Canada - plant14 | ecosystem: Engineered > WWTP > Wastewater > Unclassified | place: Canada: Vancouver, British...
ATTTGTTTCATTTTATATCCTTACATACGATGATTTTAATACCAACAGCCTGCATCATCTTTCCAAACACAGATCTCTTCTTCATTGAAAAAAAGGGCGACTTCTCGTTCTGCGTTTTCTTTTGTGTCAGAAGCATGAATTATATTGTGCGGAGTATGACAGCAATAATCTCCACGTATAGTACCAGGTGCTGCCTCTGAAACAAGGGTACTACCGACAAGTTTTCTCACAAGCATAACGCAATCGTCTGCCTGCCAAACCATAGCAATAACAGGACCAGAAGTAATATATTGCAAAAGATTTTGATAAAAAGACTTTCCCTCGTGCTCTTTATAATGCATTCTCGCCTTTTCTTCATCGATAATAAGCATTTTTATAGCAACTAAGCGCAAACCTTTTTTTTCCAATCGCGAGATGACATCACCAACAATTCTTCTATTAACGATGCCTGGTTTCAACATAACAAAACAGCGTTCCATTTTTTCTCCTCTACATTATATAAACTATTGATAAAAAAGTATATCATAGTTGCACTTAAAATACTATAGAATACATTTATAAATAAATCTTTGAACTGCCTTTATGGACGAAAGTAGGCAATTTTGATATACTACTGCAAATGGGAGCAAACATGACCAAATATATCTTTGTAACAGGCGGAGTGGTTTCAGGACTCGGAAAAGGTATTGCAGCAGCATCCTTAGGCTTACTTTTAAAAAGTCGCGGGTTTAAAGTAATAAACCAAAAACTCGATCCCTACCTCAATATAAACCCAAGTAACCTCAATCCCATAGAACATGGCGAAATTTATATTACTGATGATGGCTATCAAACTGATCTCGACTTAGGTCATTATGAGCGTTTCACCGATGTTTCTCTTTCAAAATACTGTAGCACTTCTGCGGGAAGAATTTATCTCGATATTTTAACTCGTGAATTGAACGATGGATACAATGGAAAAACAGTGCAAGTAATTCCTGCTGTTACTGATGAAATAAAAGAAAAAATTTATCATACTGCAAAAGAATCCAAAGCTGATATTATTATAACTGAAATCGGTGGGACTGTTGGAGATATAGAATCCCTTCCCTTTATCGAAGCGATTCGCCAAATTAAATACGAAGTTGGATATGAAAACTGTGCATATATCCATCTCACGCTCATGCCTTTTATAAAAAAAGCAAATGAGCTTAAATCCAAACCAACACAGCATAGCGTAAAAGATTTACAAGGGCTTGGAATTCAACCTGATATAATTATGCTTCGAAGTGAAGTACCTATTGATTTTTCTACTCGAGAAAAAATTGCGCTTTTTTGTAATGTAAAAAATGAGCATATTATACAAAACCTCAATGTTGAAACCATCTATGAACTACCTCTGCATTTAGAAGAAGAAGGTATGGGGAAGGCTGTCCTTAAATCTTTGGGCTTAAAAGAAAAAGAAGCTGACTTAAGTGAATGGAAAGAGCTTGTAGAAAAAATCCATAAGCGAGAAAAAGATATAACAATAAGCCTCGTCGGAAAATATGTCGAACTTCAAGACGCATACCTCTCAGTAGTAGAATCACTTATACATGCTGGTATTGAAAAAAACACCAAAATTAATATTAACTGGATAGACGCAAAACAAATAAAAACAAAAGAAAAAGCGAAGCTCCTTTTAGAAAAAAGCGATGGCATAATTATTCCCGGGGCCTATGGTGACAATGGATTTAAAGGGTTGCTTCTTGCAAGCGAATTTGCCCGTGAACAAAAAATCCCGTATTTTGCTATTGGACAGGGTATGCATGCCTTTATTATCGAATACGCACAAAATGTGCTCGCTATAAAAAACGCCGCATCTATAGAAGTTGACCCCAAAACAAAGTCCTCTCTTTTTACACAAGTAAACAATACAAGCGATACAAAATATTCGCGTGCTGGTGCTCTATCCTGCAAGATTCAAAATAAAAGCATCGCTTCAAAAGCATATGAAGCAGAAGAGATTTTTGAAAGACACCGCCATAGTTACGAACTATCTTTGAATGAAAAAAAGTTATTTCAAAACACCGAATTACAAATAACAGGATATAATGAAGATTTAGATTTTGTACAAATCGTTGAACTTTCACAAAAAACACATCCATGGATGCTCGGAGTTCAGTTTCATCCAGAATATTTATCTCGTCCAAACAAAGCACATCCGCTTTTCGCCGATTTTATACAGACTATTTTAAAAAACAAGGGAAAAAAATGAAAGAAAAATTATTAGTATTAGATTTTGGAAGCCAATACGCCCACCTCATAGTAAAACGCCTACGTCGACTCGGCTACTACACTGAAATAGCGGCCCCCTCGATTTCGATGAACCAAGCAAATGAAGCAAAAGGAATTATTTTCTCTGGTGGACCTGCAACACTCACCGGTGATTTTTTTCCACATTTTAATAAAGACCTTTTAAACATAAAAACACCCATTCTCGGGTTATGCTTTGGGCATCAACTTTTAGCAAAAATGAATAATGCACAAATAGGAAATACAAACCCGGGAGAATTTGGTTTAGCATCAATCCAAAAAGAAAACAATAGCCCCCTTTTTGACAAAGTTCAATTTCCAAGCCAAGTATGGATGAGCCATCAAGATGCAGTAGAATCTTTACCCGATGGATACGAATGCATTGCATCTACAAAAGATTGCTCCTATGCTGGCATACAAAACCTTGAGCAAAAACGTTTTGGCCTACAGTTTCACGTAGAAGTCAGCGATACAATTGCCGGAAATACAATCCTTGATAACTTTGCTCAGTTTTGTAGAATGGAAAAAAACTGGGACAATAATACTATGAGTAGTGAAATTATTGAAAAAATAAAAAAAGAAGCAAAGGACAAACAGGTACTACTTTTTTTATCCGGTGGTGTAGATTCAACCGTTACCTTTGCCTTATTGAATAAAGCCCTTGGACAAGAAAAAGTTTTAGGCTTACATATCGATAATGCTTTTATGAGAAAAAACGAAAGCGCTGTTATCGAAGAACGATATAAAAAAGCAGGTTTTGAAAACTTTATCGTTGAAGATGCAAGCGATTCATTTTTAAAAGCAGTTGAAAAAATTACTGACCCGCAATTAAAAAGAAAAGCAGTCGGAGAGCATTACTTAAAAGTGCGAGATGAGGTAACAAAAAAACTTTCGCTTGATGAAGAATCCTGGTTACTCGCACAGGGAACGCTCTATCCTGATATTATAGAATCCGGGGAAAGCAAAAATGCACATATTATAAAAACACATCACAATAGAGTGGAAGGTATTCAAGCCCTCATAGCGAAAAAGTTAATTATTGAGCCTTTAAAAGACTTATATAAAGATGAGGTTCGTATAATTGGAAGACAAATAGGATTATCGGACGAACTTATTGATCGACACCCCTTCCCTGGACCTGGACTTTCAATAAATGTACTTTGCACCACAGGAGTACTTTCATCTGAAGAAGAAAGAGAAAAACAAAAAGCAGAAAGAAAACTTTCTGAGCTCGATTTTCAAACATTCAAAAAAGCTGAAAATATAAAAAATTTAGAATTTACAACACGAGTCCTACCAGTAAAATCTGTTGGAGTTCAAGGAGACCAACGAACCTACCGATTTCCTGCCGTACTTGATATCAGTTCCAAAACATTTAATTGGAAAGACATAGAAAAAATATCTTCTTTTATAACCAATTTAAACCCAGATGTAAACCGAACAATAATTTGCCTATGGGAAAATGAAGGCTGCGTCTTACAAGAAGGATATTGCACAAAAGAAGCCCTTGACCAACTTCGAGAAGTTGATGCAATTGTTTTAGAGGAATTAAAAAAAGCAGATTGGTATAAAAAAATATTTCAACATTTATCGATACATACAAGCTATGCGAGAGATGAAGGGCGTTGCTCAATTGTTCTTCGCCCCGTTGTTTCAGAAGATGTTATGAGCGCACGCTTTGCACATCTCGATTTTGCCATTCTTGAAAAAATAAGCACACGAATAAAAGCCCTCGATTTTGTTGATGCGCTTTTCTATGACGCCACAAATAAACCACCAGCGACATTTGCTTGGGAGTAGCCAGTAAAGAAAATGACATCCATGTCATTTTCTTTACGAGAGTTTGCACAAAGCAAACTCTCATTATCCCATGAAGTGCATCGCCCAGCATCCGTGCTGGATAGTCGCTAAACCTATCCATGGTTTCTCAACTTCGACAGTTTGGTTCACACCAAACTGTCATCTTCCCGTAGCTGGCATTGACCGACGTCCATGTCGGACAATCGCTACTCCATGTCATTTTCTTTACGAGAGTTTGCACAAAGCAAACTCTCATTATCCCATAAAGTGCATCGCCCAGCATCCGTGCTGGATAGTCGCTAAAACCCATCCATGGTTTCTCAACTTCACATTGCCCGACATCGTCGTACACTTCGTGTACTTACCGAGTTTTCTTTTTATCCATATAGAAAACTCGCTTACAAAAAAAAAAAATACATCATTTTCTTTATACATCGCCCAGCATCCATGCTGGATAGTCGCTAAACCTACCCTTTTTACAGCTTCATATGATATAATAGTATCATGATCTTAGAAGCAATAAAAAACGCAATTATACAAGACTCCGAAAATGATTCCTTCAGAAAAAAAGGATGGCTTCCTCTCTACTCAGTTTCAGAAAACTCAAAAATAGCAATAATTGGGCAAGCTCCTGGTTTAAAAGCACAAGAAAAAAATAAGGCGTGGGATGACGCAAGTGGGAAACGGCTAAGAGAATGGCTTGGTGTTAATGAAGAAATCTTTTATAATCCTGATTTCTTTGCAATTCTACCAATGGATTTTTATTATCCAGGAAAAGGAAAAAGTGGAGACTTGCCGCCACGGAAAGAATTCGCTCGCATCTGGCATCAATTAATTTTTGAAAACACAAAAGACCTTAAACTCATTTTACTTATGGGCAGTTATGCACAGGCTTTTTACTTAGCAGATACAAAAAAAGAAAGGCTCACAGAAACAGTAAAAAATTTTCAAAGCTATCTCCCCCAGTTTTTCCCCTTAGTGCATCCTTCGCCACGCAATCGAATTTGGCAAAGCAAAAATCCTTGGTTTGATACTGATGTCCTCCCATTTTTAAAAGAAACAGTAAAAAAAATAATTAACTCATAAAATAAAAACTCGTAATAGAAAACCTTAGACTGAAAGCCTGGCATCTGGCGTAAACGTTCCGTTTACTTACCGAGTTTTTGAGAGGGAAAGTGAGGACTTTGAAGGAGCTTGAGAAAACTCGTAATAGAAAACCTTAGACCGAAAGCCTGGCATCTGTCGTAAACGTTCCGTTTACTTACGTATCCGTCAAATAAACCGCATCTTCTAATCCATTTCAAATGATATTATACTGCATCTCCAGAACAATAGTAAGGAGAAAAAATATGGCGCAAAGAAGAAGACATGATTGGCCTGCGCTTTTTGAAGAGCAAAAAAATAGTGGAAAAACGGTGGTGCAATTTTGTGAAGAAAAACAGATACACCAAAATCTTTGGTACAAACACAAACAGAAAATGAAACCCGGCTTTATCGAAATTTCTAACAAAACAGAAAAGGCAGTACATGAAGGAATGCAAATTATAACTGGTGATTTTGAAATTCACATTAAAGCTGGCTGTAATGAAGAGCGGCTTGTGTCCTTGGTAAAATATTTAGGAATGCATAATGTTCTTTGATATGTCAAACGTAAAAATCTTTATCCGACCAGGGCATACTGATTTACGAAAAGCAATAAATGGATTATCAATTCTCATACAAGAAGAGATGGAGTGTGATCCTTTTTCGGGGAGTCTGTATTTATTTTGTAGCAAAAACAAACGCCTTTTGAAAATAATCTACTGGGATAAAAACGGATTTTGTTTGTGGCAAAAGCGTCTTGAAAAACATACTTTTCCGTGGCCAAAGAGCGAAGAGGATGTTTTAGAAATAGATTATGAAAAAATACAAATGCTTCTCAAGGGTATTGATTTTTGGCAGGCGCATACAACACTTGCATATAAATCGGTAGTATAGCTCATAAAAGAATGTACATTATTTGTAAAAATTGATACACTCTTTTTTGTGAACATAGAAACATTACCATGCGCAGTACAAGAATATATTCATAATCTTATTCAAGAGAAAAATAAGTTAGAAATAAAATATCAAATTCTTGAAGAGAAATATACATTAGTTTTATTTCAAAAGTTTTGTAAAAAAGCAGAAACTGTTTCAGCAGATCAGCTTGCCCTTTTTGAAGAAGAATCAGAGCAAACAAAAGCGCCCGAGGAAAAAGACGAGACAGTTACTATCAAGTCGTACACAAGAAAAAAGACGGGACGAAAAGCAATTGACGAATCACTTCCAAGACAAATCATAATGCACGATATTAGTGAAGAAGAAAAGACTTGTGCCTGTGGTTGTGCTCTTAAATGTATCGGAGAAGAGAGTAGTGAAAAGCTCAATGTTATCCCCGAGCAGATGTGGGTTGAAAAACATGTGCGCCCAAAATATGCCTGCCCTTCTTGTGAGGGAACTGCCGACGAAGAGAGTCCTGCGGTAAAAATTGCACCAGTTGAAAAAACAATTCTTCCGAAAAGTATTGCAACACCTGGACTCTTATCGTTTATATTGGTTAATAAATTTGTAGATCACCTGCCATACTATCGACAGGAAAAACGATTTGAAAGAATCGGCGTACATATCAGCAGACAGGACATGTGCAACTGGCAAATAAAAGCAATGCATGCTCTTGAGCCCTTGTTTGTACTTTTAAAAAAGCAAATGAAAAATGGAAGCGTTCTAAATATGGATGAGACGACGGTTCAAGTTATGAATGAAGCTGGTCGCTCTGATACGCAAAAATCATACATGTGGCTTTGCACTGGTGGCAGTGAAGGGAAAAAAGTATTCTGGTATGAATACAAACCGACTCGAGCTGCCTCCCATATTCATAGCTTCCTTGAAAATTTTTCGGGCTACCTTCAGACAGATGGATATCAAGCCTATGAAACGGCGATGAAAGAATATCCTGATATAAAGCACGTTGGTTGTTTTGCTCATGCGAGGCGAAAGTTTTTTGAAGCCAGTAAAGGGATGAAAAATCCTGCAAGCCCGATGGAAGGAATTAAGTGGATAAAAAAACTCTACGATGTTGAAGATCACCTTCGCATAAAATACACGGATGCGAATGAGTTTTTATTACAGCGAAAAAAAGAGACAGAGCCTATTCTTTCAGGCTTTAAGTCTTGGCTTGATAAAAAAGCACTTCATACAGCACCGCAAGGACTCATGGGTAAAGCAATTTTTTATACACTCGGTCAATGGGAAAAATTGATTGCCTATTTGGAACACAAAGATTTAACACCTGATAATAACATAAGCGAAAATGCGATTCGCCCCTTTGTTGTCGGCAGAAAAAATTGGCTTTTTTCCGGTAGCCCAACAGGTGCCGAAACATCAGCGAAAGTATATACGCTAGTCGAAACAGCAAAACACTGCAAAGTAAACCTGCATGACTATTTACGAATTGTCTTTGAAAAAGCAGCCCACGCAAATACCGAAGAGGACTGGAACAAACTACTTCCTTGGAACTTATTTCAAGATGACGGGTAGTTTATTTGACGGATACGTAAAGATGGTTTGCAACACTAAAAAAAGAAAAAATCTATAAACTTGATACCGCACGTATGACAGTCGAAGAAGTAAAAAAAGAAATATGGCGTTACACATTTGGCTATTATAATACTCTTCGAGTAACAACAGTAACAGAAGACGGTCTTCCTCCTTCTGTTTATAATCAGAAAGCAACAACTGCAAAGTCAGTTGCTTAAATAAATTTGGGGTGTTTGAGGACTGTACTAATATTGACTATTCCACTTTTGATAATTATCTTATCTTCTAAATCTTCTACATCTAGTGAACAATTTTCTCTTATCTCTAGCTCAAATTCTGGTGTCTTTTTTTGAACACCCTTGTAATGGTATGCCTGTACTCTTAATACCTCTGGCATAGGAGATGTAACTTTTATTGTTAAATTTACACCACCAAGAGTGCTTCCTCTATGGAATACCTTGTAAGTAGGTGCTAGCATGGTAACTTGATCATACTCAATTTTATGATCATATACTACAGCTGGTGAGAAAACCTCTGTTCCTTGCTTGTTTAACCAATATCCATTGCTAAATTTCATATTAGTTCTCCCTTCTTATCTTTATATTTATTTATTTAATATTTTCAAATTTTTTTCTATTAATTCTATTCTTTGTTTTACACAGTCTACAGATCTTAAAGGATCTTCTTTTGTATTAAATGTATAATCTATAAGCTTATCAAGTGTAGTTGTTGCAACATGTAGTCTTGTATCTGATGCTGCGTAATACATATATACATCTTTATTATCCCTTACAATTGCACCATTTATAAATATTACATTTGATACATCTCCAACTCTTTCTTTGCCAAATGGTGCTATAAAATATCCAGATGGCTCTGCTATTACTTTTGTAGGATCATCTAGATCTGTTGCAAATACATATGATACATATCTAAGCCCTGCTGCAGTATTTCTTACGCCATGTGCTATATGTATCCAGCCTCTATCTGTCTTAATTGGAACTGCTCCTGCTCCGTTTTTTTCTTCTGTAATTGTATGATACTTTCTTTTGCTAAGGATTTTTTCTTCAAATATTTCTGGATTTTCAATATCTTTGCATAAAGCAAAACCAACACCACCGCCACTTCCGGTATTAATAAAGCCATCCTGTGGTCTTGTGTAGAATGCATATTGACCATCTACAAATTCTGGATGCAAAACAACATTTCTTTGCTGAGCAGATTGCGTTTTAAGATTAGGAAGCCTCTCCCACTCTTTTAAGTCCTTTGTTCTTACAATTCCAGCCTTAGCTATTGCAGAAGATAAATCACTTGCTTTTTTATCTTTGCTTTCTGAGCAAAAAACTCCATATATATAGCCATCTTCATGTTTAGTAAGTCTCATATCATAAACATTTGTTTCGTCTTTTTCTGTATCTGGTAAAAGTATAGGATAATCCCAAAACTTGAAATTGTCAACTCCATTATCACTTTCTGCTATTGCAAAGAAGGATTTTCTATCTGCACCTTCTACTCTTGCAACAAGATAAAACTTATTATTAAGCTCAATTGCGCCTGCATTAAATACTGCATTTATTCCAAGTCTCTCCATAAAATAAGGATTTGTCTTTGGATCTAAATCATATTTCCAGTGTACTGGGGCATGTTCTCTTGTTAGAACCGGATTTTCCCACCTATCATATACACCATTATAAAAATCAGTTTTCTTGTTTTTCTTTTTTATTAAAGTTTCGTATTTATTTAATTCATTTTCTAATCTTTGTAAAAACATGTTTGCCTCCTTATAAATTATTAAATTTTTTACTCTTTTTCGGTATTTACATATAGGTTATTATATGTTGTAAAAGGCACTAGTGGTAAGTCAAATTCGCTATATATAGGTGTTTCTCCGTAGTTAGTCCATGCGTATCTTGCATTTTCTGGTTTACTTATTTCATCATTAGATAAGATTATAGTGTTTTCTATTATTTCTACCTTTGCTGGCAAATAATTTAGACTTGCATCTGCAATTTCAAAAGAATTAATATTTTCATTATCTCCTTTGATCTTTATTTTATTGCCCATATTATTAAAATAAAGCAAGATTTTATCCTTTATTATTTCATGACTTTTATATTCTGGATAGTCCTTATATCCTTCTATGCCATATGCTATTTTAAAAGCCTCCACAGCTAGGCGGCTTCCTATTGTTTCTTTTTCAACAGGATGGATATTATCAAACTCTCCACAATCAATGCCTATTGCTAGGCCTGTTTTCTCTACTGTTTTGTATACCTTTTTTTGCTCATCTCTTAAAACAGCCCAGTATTTATCATCTTTATCACCATTACCTATAAACATTGGCAGTTGAACAAATAAAAATGGTAGTTTTTCTTGCCAATCATCTCTCCATTGCTTTATTAAAAGAACCATTAAATCACTATACAAAGATGCTTTATAAGTATCTTCTTCACCTTGGTAATATATAAAGCCTTTAAGACCATATGGTGAGACTTTTGATAGCATAGTCTTATAAAGACCAGCTGGTCTAAACGCAGATTTTCTTCCCATTGGAGGTGGCCAAGGAGACCTACCTGCTATTTCATTTATCTCTACCCATGTTGCTTTTGGCTTTACTTTTATTAAGGAATCTACTCTTTCTACCCATTTTGGATATTCTTCATTGTATTCATTTAATTCTTTATCATATTGCTCATCTGATTTATTTCTTACAATTTCATCATAGACCTTAAGGTAGCTAGATGCTGCCTCTTCTTTATCTAAATACTCTCTACTTATCCAACATGTAACTGATGTACCACCCCAATTGCAGTCTATTATTCCTATGGTTACACCTAACTTCTTTGAAAGGTCTTTTGCAAAGTAGTAAGCTACTGCTGATAAGTTTCCTGCTGTTTCTTTTGTGCATAAATTCCATTTTTCATTTTCTTCTTGCAAGATTTTTCCTGATTTTAAATCTTCATCTTCAATATATGGTATTCTTGGTGTGTTATAATATCTAATGTTTTTATTTCCTGCACCTTTTACTACTTCTTGCCCGTTTAAGCTATCTTTTAACTTAAGTTCCATATTTGATTGACCACCTGCAAGCCATACATCTCCAAGCATTATATCTTTTATTATAATAGTTTCATCTTCATTAGTAACATTCATCTCATATGGTCCACCAGCCTCCATTTTAGGGAGGCTAGCAGTCCATTTGCCATTTTTTATAATTGAATTAATGCTATTACCATTTAGAGTTACTACTATATTTTTGCTATCATTATTACAAGTTCCCCATACTACAATTTCTTTGTCTCTTTGCAAAACCATATGATCTGTAAATATTGATGCTAATCTCATGCCTATAATCTCCTTATTGGTAATTATAATCTTTATATTTTTTTAAAGTGAATTAGCTTTCCACTAAAGTCACCATGTATGCCTTTTATATTAATTCCTGCATACATTAATGCTGACCCTGTATATATTTTGCCTGTTTCCATATCTTTATAGCGAGTTTTTTCATCTAGACCCTTTAGCCTGATCCTTCTGCTATGATGATTCGGCCTTCCTAGTACCTGTATAAAGGTAACTAGAGTTTCTGATTTGTCTTTTGCTACAACTTGCCAGCTGTCGTATTCTTTGTTTTCTATATAATTACTTATTCTATAGTAGTCACCACTTCTTACTAAATCATTATATTTATGATACATTTCTACTTGTTTTGGTATCATATCTCTGTCTTCTTGTGGTATCTTTGTAACATCAAGTTCATAGCCAAAAGTTCCTGCTAAAGCTACATACCCTCTTGTTTCAAATGGAGTAGTTCTTCCAACTGTATGATTTGGGCAATCACTTACGTGGGCTCCAATAGCAGACAGCGGATAAACCATAGCTGTTCCTCTTTGGATTTTTAATCGTTCAATTGCATCTGTATCATCTGAACACCATATTTGTGGACTGTAGTATAGCATGCCTGGATCAAATCTAGCACCTCCGCCCGAACAGTTCTCTAGTAAAATATGTGGGAAATCTTTAGTAAACCTATCCATTAGATCATATACACCCAAAACATATCTATGATGAAGTTCACCTTGAGCATCTTTTGCAAGATTTAAACTTCCAATATCGCTTAGTTGCCTGTTCATATCCCATTTTACATAAGTAATATTAGCACTTGTAAGTATTTTTTTCATACTTTCGTATACATAATCTCTGATTTCTTTTCTGCTTAGATCTAGTACATATTGTTCTCTACAAAGGCTTGGCTGCCTTCCTGGTATTTTTATTGCCCAATCAGGATGCTGTCTGTAAAGATTTGAATCTGGTGATACCATTTCCGGTTCAAACCAAATACCAAATTCTAGCCCTATTTCATTTACCTTATCTACTAGATTTTTAAGGCCACCTTTTATTTTACCTTCATTTACAACCCAATCTCCTAGCGAACTGTTATCGCTATTTCTATATCCAAACCAACCATCATCCATAACTAGCATTTCTATTCCTAGTCCTGCAGCTTCTTTAGCTATAGATAAAAGCTTGTCTGTATCAAAATCAAAATATGTTGCTTCCCAGTTATTAATTAGTATTGGTCTTTTTGTATCTTTATATTTTCCTCTTATTAAATTGTTCCTATATAGGTCATGGAAAGTTCTAGACATCTTACCAAGCCCTTCATCTGAGTAAACCATTACAACTTCTGGTGTTATAAATTCTTGATCTGCCAATAAGCCCCAATCAAAATCAGTTGTATGAATTCCCATAACTACTCTAACTGCATCAAATTGCGTTCCTTCTGCTTGTGCTATGAAGTTGCCTGAGTATACAAAGTTAAAACCATACACTTCACCAAAATCCTCTGTTGCGTCCTTTTTTAATAAAGCTAGGAAAGGATGGTCTTGATGACCTGATTCTCCTCTTATGGAAGATGTGCTTTGTTTGCCATACCCTATTGATTTTCTTTGCACATGTCTCTCTCTTGCCCACGAACCATGCATTGTAATTACATCATAATCCATGCCATCAAAATCAACACTGCATGAATATGCCTTTGTAATATTTATCTTATCCTGACTACAGTTTTTAATTCTTACGTTTCTTGTTATTGCATCAATATTTTCAAAAACAGTATAAACTAATGTAACTTCTAAATCCAATATAATATCTTTGCAAATTATATTAAGTGTAGTGCATTCTTCTTCACTGCCAAAGGTTGATGGAAGTCCTGTAAGTTCTGGTTTACCTTTTATAATTTCATGTGATATATATCTTAATTGGCAAGCTGTATGTCCATCTTTTGTCCTAACTTGCAGTGACGTTTCTCTATAGTCTCCTAATCCATGAGTTGGATATTCCATAGGAAATGAATCATAAAATGATACTCTGTCTCTATTGTTTTTTGATGGTACAAATGGTGGCTCGTCTATTCTCATTAAGTACTCTAAATCATGTTGGTCTACCTTTTTACCATAATATATGTGTCCAACAAAAGCTTCTTCATCTACTACACCTATAATGTAACTTGATGCTTTTGTATCTAACTTCCATATTCTTTCTTTATCATAATACTTAATTCCCATGTTCTGCTCCTTTTTAAAATAAACTATCTAACACCAAGTTCTGTATCAGTTTCAGATACCTTGCTGTGTTTCTTTATATAATCTACAATTTCTTCTACTCTTGTAAATGCAAGTCCAACATAACTATCTGCTGCACCATAATATACAGCTATTCTTCCTGTAGCTGAATCATGTATTGTAGCACATGGGAATACAACATTAGGAACAAAACCTCTTTCTTCATACCACTCTTGTGGAGTAAGTAAAAAGTTTTTACATCTATATTTTACAATTGAAGGATTGTCAATATCTAGTATTGCACCACCTATGCTGTATACATAGCCATTACATGTATTAACAACACCATGGTAAAACATTAACCAACCTTCTGTTGTTTCAATTGGAGCTGCTCCTCCACCAATTTTTAGAGCTTCCCACCAATTTCCTGTAGTACTCATTACGTGTTTGTGCTTGCCCCAGTACTCTAAATCTTTACTTTCGCTTAAAAACACATCTCCAAAAGGTGTATGTCCACTATCACTTGGCCTTGATAACATAAGATAATTTCCATTTACCTTTCTTGGAAATAATACTGCATTTCTGTTAAATGGTAAAAAAGGATTGTCTAGTCTTGTAAATGTTTTAAAGTCAGTTGTCTTTGCCATTCCTATAGAAGCACCATAAAAGTCTTGACACCACATTGTATAATAAGTGTCTTCTATTTTTACAAGTCTTGGGTCATATGCATAAATTGGCATAAAGTCATTGCCTTTTTCATCAACAAATTTGATTTTTTCAGGCTCATACTCCCAATTTATACCGTCATCACTCCATCCTAAATAAATATGAGATACTCCGTCTGTTTGCTCTGCTCTAAAAACACCAACAAATCTATCTTCATAAGGCATTACAGCACTGTTGAAAATTCTTGCAACTCCTTCAAGTGGATTCCTATCAATAATAGGGTTCTCATCATATCTCCAAATTGGAGCATTTACAATTTTTTTGGTATTTTCTTGCCAAGGCATATTGCTTACTACTGGTCCTATAATTTTTACTTCACTCATTTTTATTTCTCCTTTTATGTTTATATTTTTATTTACTTTATCGTTAAAGTTATAAGTAAATTTTATATATTTTCGTGTTTTTTGTCAATGTAGTTTTCTATACTTTTTACTGAATCTCTGTATACTATTTTACCTTCAATTGTCACTCTTCCATAATCTTTATCCATTTTTATCTTCTCTAGGATACATTCAACTGCTGTAGTGACCATTTGGTCTACATCGACTGATATTGTTGTTATTTGTGGTTCTGATATACTTGCATAAACATCATCATCAAAGCCTACTACTGATATATCATCTGGTACCTTATAGGCTAAATCTTTTAGTTTATTTATTAGTTTGTATGCTATCTGATCACAGTTACAAACAAAAGCTGTTGGCATGTTTTTAGGTAGTTGTAAATCAATATGTTTTCCCGATTCATTCCTATCAGATATTATATAATCATCATTTAGCTTAACCTTATACTCCAATAAGGATTTATAATAACCTAAAAATCTATCCTGTATACTACTAGTTGCATATATATTTCCTACAAAAGCTATCTTGCTATGACCACTAGCCATTAAATAATTAGTAAGTTCATATGCTCCATAGAAGTTGTCTGTTACTATAGAATCCATGGATAAATCCTTGTAATAAAAGTCTAAAAACACATTTGGAACCTCTTTATCTTGTAGTACTTTGACATAATTTTTACTAAGCTGGCCAAGCACTATAAAGCCATCTACTCTATTTTCATGATAAATTCTTGGCAAAACTAAATTAGCCTCATCTTCCTGTGTTAAAATTTGGAGCACTCCATAATAACCATTTTCCTCTAATAACTTTGAAATCTTTTGATAAAACATTAGATAAAAGGATTGTACATCTCCGGCAAACTTTTCGGCAATAATAATTCCCACGTTGTACGATAGACCTTCTTTCATAGACTTTGCCATTGTATTCATTCGGTAACCCATTTCTTTAGCTAAATCTTTTATCTTTTGCTTAAGCTCCTCACCTACGCCCTCTTTATCATTAAGTGCTTTTGAAACAGTTACACTGCTAACATTTAATTCTTTAGCAATATCTTTCATTGTTACATTCTTTTTCATAGAATTTCACATCCTTTAAAATACACTTTTATCCCCTTTTCATAATCTCTAGGCAAAACCTTCCATTATGATATGGTGCCTTCCATGGTTCAACAATTCTTCTTGTTGTCGGATTGCCTTTTGCATTTATAGACTGATACCATTCTGCTCCTGGTCTTTTGTCTATTATCTTATCCTTTATATATGTCCATAAATCTTTTGCATAAGTTAACATTAATTCGTCTTTGTTTTTTTCATATATATTCAAAAATCCTATTACCGCTTCAGCTTGTACCCACCAAACTCTATCAAAATCTTTTATGCTATTCTCTTCCTCGTTAATAAGAGATCCATCTTCTTGGATAGCATATTCACCTATATTATAAGCTATGTCTATTATCATTTTATCAAGCTTTTCATCTTTAAGCCCTATAGCTTTTATAGCATCATCTATTAACCAGCTTGCTTCAATGTCATGACCAAACGATTTTAAATCAATTATACTTTGCCAGTTTTTATTTAAAAAAACCTTTAAAAACTTCGTTTCTTTATCATATATTTTCTCGTAAAAAACATATATCAAATTCTCTATAACCTTTTTTAATCCTTCATCTTGCCAAACTAAATAAAGATTAGTATATGCCTCTAATACGTGTAAATGCGTATTCATTGTTATGTCAGCAATTACACCATTTTCACTTAACATTTCATTTATTGCTTCTTCCCACTCTCTGTTAAATTCCTCCCTATATGCTTTTATATCTTTATCAAAACCTGTATCTTCTACTAAGTTGTATAAATCTATTGCGTATTCTAAAGCTTTCTCGTTCTTACTAGCCCTGTAGTATTCGCTTAAGGCATATATACAAAATGATTGTACATATATATGTTTTCTTGTATCGGTTTTATTGCCTTTATAATCTAGCATCCAATAAAATCCTTTATACTCCTTATCTAGTCCCTTATTAATCAAAAATTCATATGCATGTTTTGCATTCTTTAAATTTTCTTCTCCCCCTATTTCATTATAAACTGCTGAAAACGTCCACAAAATTCTTGCATGTGCTATTATACCTTTGTCAGCTTTTTTATCTAATTCTAAATCTGTAGAAAGACTACCATAAAATCCGCCATTTTCATCATCCCTTAAATTTATCCAAAAGGGAATAATATGCTCAGTTAACTCTGCTTTTACTTCTTCCTTAAAATCAATCATTGTTTTCCTCCTTAAAAGATGGTTTGTAGATTAGCTTATCGATAACCTTATAAGGTAATTCTAACTTATTGTAGTCTACTTTGTCAATTGTTTTTATAAAAAAACAGACAATATAATATGATTTTACTTATATTTTTTAAGCTTCATCATATTATATTGCCTGTTTTTTTGCTAAATATCCTAATCTAAGAGCACCTTTTATTCCTGCATCATCACCTAGCATAGGAGCTATTATATATTTTTCTATATTATTTTCTATATAATCATTTTTAATATATGAATTAAGGTGCTTTTGTACCTTTTGTCTAATTAAATCAAAGAGCTGGTTTTGATGCATAACACCGCCCCATAATATAATTTTATTAGGTGATAGTGTTAATATATAATTTACAAGAGCCTGACTTATATATTCTGCTTGCAAATCCCAAACCTTATTGTTATTAGATAGATTATATGCCTTGTCTTTCCATCTTTTTTCTATTGCTGGCCCAGATGCTAGTCCTTCAAAACAATCACCATGATATGGGCAGACCCCTTCAAAATCATCTCTTTTGTCTTTTCTTATTATTATATGTCCTGCTTCAAGGTGAGTAAGGCCATGTAATGGTTTCTTATCTACACATACACCTACGCCTATTCCTGTTCCAATTGTTATATAAATTGCTATTTTTGCATCTTTTGCCGCTCCCCATGTTACTTCGCCTAGAGCTGCTCCGTTTACATCTGTGTCTATCCCTACTTCTACCAAAAGAGATTCTTTAAATGCCTTGTATATATTAAATCCTACCCAATCGACTTTAGGACTATTACCTATAACGCCAAATGTTTTTGATTTTTCATCTAAATCAATCGGCCCAAAACTCCCTATACCAAGGGCTTCTATATTTTCATTTTTATAAAAGTTTATTAACTCAGGTATAGTCTCTTTTGGTGTTCTTGTTTTAAATGCAACTCTTTTTATAAGCTCGCCTTTTTCATTGCCAATAGCACATACCATTTTAGTTCCACCAGCTTCAAGTCCACCTATTATCATAGTATCTCCTTTTATATACACGAACTAACAAATTCAAGCTCGCCTTCTATAATATATTCATCAAATCCACTTGGTAATATAAAGTTATCACCTTTTTTGATTTGCATATCATTTATTGTTCCTTTTCCATTAATTACAGTAATTGTTAAAAATTTTTTATCTTGAAAGAATTTTGCCTTGCCTTTTATAATAACTTTTTCTACGGTGTAGTATTTGTTGCTTATAAGTTCTTCTTTTATATAATTTTTTTCTTCTATATTCTTTCTCTGTATTTTAAAATCTGTATGGGGTGCTTTAATTACATCAATGCTTTTATTTATATGAAGCTGCCTTGGCTTTCCATCTTCTAGTCTATCATAGTCATAAAGCCTATATGTTATATCACTGCTTTGTTGTATTTCTAATATAAGGTTACCACCTTTAATTGCATGAACTGTTCCTGGATCTATTTGAAAAAAGTCACCCTTTTTAACCTTTACTACCTTTATTAAATCCGCCCACCTATTATCTTTTATCATTTGTCTTAATTCACCTTTGTTATTTGCATTATGACCTAAAACTATTGAGCCATCTTCATTACAATTGGAAGGGTATAATAAAAGTTCAGTACTAAAACATCCGAAAATATAATTAAAGGAGCAAAAGGATGAAACGGTATGACAAAGAATTTAAAGAGCAAGCGCTGATCTTGTCTGATGAAATTGGAGTAAAAAAAACTTCGGAACAATTGGGAGTTTTGTATTGTACACTTGCAGAGTGGAGAAAACAAAGAACAAGAAAAACCATAATAAGACCAAAAGATACGAAAGAATCTAATGATGAGGTAACGAGATTAATTAAAGAAAATGCTGAATTAAAAAAAGCAAACTCTATAT
>Ga0255342_1003282_pt1 | contig 18348 bp, 13 predicted proteins | sample wastewater_treat_3_FD_192416 | JGI IMG/M metagenome (GOLD analysis project Ga0255342, IMG submission 192416) | Wastewater microbial communities from Lulu Island WWTP, Vancouver, Canada - plant14 | ecosystem: Engineered > WWTP > Wastewater > Unclassified | place: Canada: Vancouver, British...
AACAATATGGCTTTGGAGCGAGTTGCTTTTGACACTCAAAAACCAGAAGCCCTCTTAAAACGCATCATCCTCGCTTCTTCCAACCCTGGTGACATCGTTGCCGATTTCTTCTGTGGCTCAGGTACAACTCTAGCAGTAGCTGAAAAACTTGGCAGGCGCTGGATTGGCTGTGACCTTTCAAGATATGCAATTCACGTTACAAGAAAGAGATTGCTTGAAATAGAAAACTCAAAGGACCTTGAAAATGAGGATAAAAAATATGGAAAGAAAGCTCGCCCCTTTGAAATTCTTAACCTTGGTAAATACGAGAGACAACTCTGGCAAGTAAAGACTTTTACAGGCAAGGATGAAAGTGAAATTATTGCTGAATATCTTGCTTTCATCTTAAAACTTTACGGAGCTGAACCTGTTTCAGGTTTCTCTCATATTCATGGTAAAAAGGGGAATGCCCTGGTTTATGTTGGAGCAGTGGACTCTCCTGTAACTGTCCAGGAGATTATAGATGCAATTAAAGATTGCAAACAGATAGGACAGCGAGAGTTACACATCCTTGGCTGGGAATGGGAGATGGGTTTAAACGATGCTATTCAGGAAATTGCAAAAAGGGAAAACGTAACACTTAAACTGAGAATTATCCCAAAGGATGTCACTGACCAGGAAGCTGTAAAGCGTGGTGACATTCAGTTTTTCGAGTTGGCTCATTTCAAGGTTAACATAAAAACAGAAGGCAAACAACTGGAGTTAGAGCTAAAGGATTTTGTCATTCCTCATACTGACCTTATCCCAGATGAGGTCAAAGATAAAATCAAAAAGTGGACAGACTGGATCGATTACTGGGCAATCGATTTTGACTTCAAAAATGATACCTTTAATAACGGATGGACCTCTTACAGAACAAAAAAAGACCGGGCTTTAAACCTTAAGGCTACTCATAAATACGATAGACCTGGTAGATATAAGATCTTTGTCAAAGTAATCGATATCTTTGGTATAGACACCTCGCAAGTTTTTGAAGTGGAGGTGAAATAAAGTGTGCAGACTATTTGGTTTAGTTGCAAATAGAGAAGTGGATATTAAATTTTCTATGCTAGAGGCTCAAACTTCTTTTAAGAGTCTCGGGAAATGTAATCCGCATGGCTGGGGAATAGGCTGGTACGATGATAAAGGCAAAGCACATATTGAAAAATATGGAGAATCAGCGTTTAAATCCGAAAAATTTGATAATCTGGTTAAAGAGATAACATCAAAGATTTTTATTGCCCATGTTAGATATGCCAGCAGTGGCAGCCCTTGTAGCGATAAGAATGCTCACCCATTCTTATACAAAGACTGGATATTTGCCCACAATGGAACTGTAAAGAAAGAGAGGCTACTTAAGTTACTTAATCCACCGTACACTCAGGGATTTACAAGTGAACCAATCGACTCAGAAGTCTATTTTAGATTACTCCTGCAATGTATTGAAGAAAAATGTGATGTTAAAGAAGGATTGTTAGAAGGTATCAGAAAGGTTATTGTCGATGACAATGGGGCTAATTTCCTCCTTTCAGATGGAAAGAATCTGTATGCATTTAGACATGGAAAAGAATTGTACTATTTAGAGAGAAAACCAGATGGACCAATCTGTTCATATTCTAAAGAAACAAACGCTCTAATTGAGTCAAAAAGAATTATGGGAGAGAAAGCGGTATTAGTGTGCTCTGAAAAGCTTACTGATGAAAGCTGGAAAGAAGCTGAGGAAGATAGTATTTTAATCATCGAACCAGATTTAAAAATTAGCGTGGTGGAGGTAAATTAAAATGTCAGAAAGGGTGTCAAGAGCCTGGGTTCAATATGACAAGACCCTTCCTTATATAGAGGACAGAGACCCATCAGAAAAACCTACCTCACATCTTGTTAAAGATGGAGAAAATTCTTACAAAGTAATTGAAGGAAGAAGACCAAGCATGATGCTCCTGGTTAATAAGTTGAGAGAAGAGGTGGACAGATGGAGGGATGAAGACTATCCATTGATTACTGACACCACCAGAGAACTTTTATATTTCTGGTTCTTTAACGATCATATATTAGATAAAGATTTTTTTAGATACTGGTTCTGTCAGAGAGAAGCTATAGAGACACTCATATATCTATTTGAAATAAAAAAGTACAATGACATTATACCAGTGATAAAGTCTTATGCAGAAAATGTCAAGATAGGTCTTTATGGAAATGCGGTGGAATTCGTAGAGGACCTTGAGGGTAATAGGAAAATTATCAGATATTTCCCTGAACTTGAGCAAAAAGGAGAGCAGGACCTTCCAGAAAAGGAACTTTTAAGATATGCATTCAAGATGGCTACTGGTTCTGGCAAAACTATAGTTATGGCTTTAGCCATTGTCTGGTCTTATTTCAATAAACTGAGGGAAAAAGATAATCGTTATCCAGACAACTTCTTAATCATCGCTCCCAACGTAATAGTATATGAAAGATTGGCTAAAGATTTTGCCGATAACAAAATTTTCTATCACTATCCACTTATACCTCATTCCTGGGAACATTATTGGAATCTAAAAGTTACAGTAAGAGGAGACATGTCTCCTTTAAATCCCTCTGGTAACCTCATTGTAAATAACATCCAGCAGTTATACGAAACGAAGAAAGAAGATTTACCAATAGATAATATAGTTGATATAATCCTGGGTAAGAAGCCTCAAAAAGACCTGACAAAGTCACCAGAACAACTTATAGACAAAATAAAAAACCTGGATAATCTTATGGTAATAAACGATGAGGCTCATCACGTCCATGATAAAGAACTGCAATGGCATAAGACACTAATGTCAATACATAAATCTGTAAACATAAACCTGTGGCTCGATTTCTCAGCTACTCCAAAAGACCAGAATGGCACCTACTATCCCTGGATTATAGTCGACTACCCACTTGCACAGGCAGTAGAAGATAGAATTGTAAAGGCTCCTATTATTGTTCACCAAATAGATAAAGAGGATCCGGAAGACATAACTAAAGACAATGTTATCCAGAAGTATAGTGATTGGATTTTTGCTGCAATAGAAAGATGGAGAGAGCACTATAAAGTTTACTCACAAGTTGGCAAGAAACCAGTACTATTTATTATGGCTGAAAAAAACGAGTATGCAGACAAGATAGCGGATATGATTAGAAAACATACGATGCCTGAAATAGAAAATTCAGAGGAAGAAGTCATTGTAATCCACGTCAAATCGAAAGGATTAGAATCTGCAGAAACAGAAATTACAGAAAAAGAATTAGACCGTCTGAGAGAGCTTGTAAGAAAAATAGATGAGGTTGATAGTAAAGTGAAGATCATCGTCAGTAATATGATGCTCAGGGAAGGCTGGGACGTTCAGAGTGTCACTGTTGTCCTTGGTTTAAGACCTTTTACCTCGAAAGCTCAAATTCTACCAGAGCAGGCAATAGGTAGAGGGTTGAGACTGATAAGAGGGGTAAGTCCTGACCATACTCAGACCCTGGAAGTAATAGGTACAAAAGCATTTGAAAACTTTGTAAAAGAGTTAGAAAAAGAAGGGGTAGGAATAAACGTAGTTAAAACACCCCCTCCATTACCAGTCACCATTGAACCAGAGAAATCACGCCTCGTCTATGACATTGAGATACCAAAAACTGAATTTAGATATGTAAGAAACGAGAAGAACATAGAAAATATGGACCCTTTAACTATTCCCTCCTTATTTTCTTCCAATAGACTCACCGAAGAGAGAAAGATATATCTAAAAATGGAATTTGCAACGATTAACATAAATATTGGAACAGTAGCGATGCCAACAGCCTCTTTTGCCTCTGGCAGAGAAATCACTTCTCATATAACAAATGAAGTTATGAAAAGATCTGGTCTGACTGGTGTATTCAGTTTATTATATCCAAAAGTAGAACAATATATACTGGAAAAGTGCTTTGAGGTCAAAATAAACAATATTGAGGATGATAGGTTGGTAAAAAGCTTAAGCGACATTACCGTCCAGGAGACAATTATAGACCTGCTGGCAAAAGAAGTTTCAAAGGTATCGATAGAATCGAAAGAGGAAGTAAAGAAACTGGAATCGATAAAACTTTCTAAAGTCGAGCCGTTTACCTGGAGAAGAAAACATTTGAGGTGTGAAAAGACAGTCTTTAACTTTGTTGCTGTCTACAATAATTTTGAAGAGGAATTTGCTCAATTTCTTGATAAATGCAGTGATATAGAGCATTTTGCTGCTCTTGCTAGCATATTCTATATAGATTATATAAGTTCAAGGGGAACAAGAAGACTTTACTATCCAGACTTTGTAGCTGTACAAAAACTGGATAAAAAGAGAATATTCTGGATTATAGAAACTAAGGGATTAGAATACGAAGATACAGACAAAAAGGATAAGGCAATCCAAAGGTGGTGTGAAGACATTTCCAGGCAAACTAACACAGAATGGAAATATATAAAAGTTATGCAGACCAAATTTAACTCTATAAAACCTGCAAACTTCTCTGACCTGGTTAATTCTATTATGACTAAAGAAGAAAGGGTATTAATATAAATATTCAGAGGAAACTATACTAAATAGAAAAATGAGTAAAAATATAAAAATGAGAGTGCAAAACTTCTATAGAAGGTGGAATATAGAATACGATGAACAAAGAAGAGTGCTTGAGTTCAAGAATCGTATTCTATCAACTATAGATGAAATTTTAGGTAAGATATTCTTATCTGATAAAGACTTGTTGAGAAATTATATGAAACTTGTTGGAGAGTCTTATGTAGATACTGAATTCAGCCCAATAGGCTCGGCTATATCAGTACTTACTATTCGTAAATTTGAAGATTCTCCAGTTTATAAACTAATTTTAAACGAAACAGAATTTAATAGGATTATCCTATATATCCAATGTTTATTTTGGTTAGACATTGGAACTAATCAGAAAGAAAAGTTATATGAAAAATTAAAACTAGATATCGATTTGTCCTTACTGGATATTAAAATCAAGAAGATTAAAGACGGAGAATACCTTCTTTATCCTGCAGGGGCTAAATTACTAGATGAAAAAGTAATTAATGATGTCCTTGACTGGTTAGTTGACTATCCTGAATCTTATAAACTATTTGAGTCAGCCTTAAGAAAGTATAATACTCATGGGGAAGAACGTAATCTCCTCGATGATTTGAGACTTTCTCTAGAATTATTGTTAAGGCAGATATTGAATAATAAGAAGAGTCTCGAAAACCAAAAAAATGACCTAGGAAAATACTTAGACGGGAAAGGAATATCTAAAGAAGCAATAAATATATACACTCAATTAATCTCTTCTTATAGTGCCTATCAAAACGAACATATAAAACATAATTATAAACCTGACACTGAGATTAAAAAGTCTGAAGTAGAATTTCTAATTTATTTGACAGGCACATTTATGAGATTTTTATTGGAAACAACTAGAGAACCCCAAAAAAATAATAAAGGATTTAGCTCTAATAATAGCAAAGAAAAGTGAGTCAATATCATGGAAAAGATAAGCCTATTCTAAGTTATTCTTAAAATAAGAGTAATAGTTGTAAATTGATTTATCCGTTCCCTAGGGCGCTAAAGGAGATGAGGGCTTGTAAGAAACCAGTATGCCACCTATCTCCCACTTTAGAATTATATTTACAAATTCCACATCTTCAGAGTTTACAAGGTAATCCCTGAGAACATCGGAAAATACGATATCTATCTTTTCACGCCTTTTTTCTGAATAATACCAGCATATAAGGTCAAATTGTGTCCCTCTGTGGTAAAATAGAAATTACTATGGCGAATGAGGAGAAAATTATAACATTATTTCTGGTAAGACATGGTGAGAGTATCTATGGAGAGAAGAAACTCTGTGGATGGAGTGATGTTCCTCTCTCAGATAGGGGTAGGGAACAGACGATCGGTCTTGCTGAGAGACTGAAAGATATAAATTTTGTCAAAATTGTAACCAGCAATATGATAAGAACGATAGAGACGGCTGAAATTATAAACAGATATCATAATCTGGAGATAGAGGTTGAACCGGGGATAAGAGAACTCAACTATGGTCTCTGGGAAGGGAAAAGCAGAGAGGAGATAGATAAAGAGTTTACGGATGATTACAGGAGATGGAAGATAGATAACAGCCTCGCTCCTACAGGTGGAGAATCAGCACTGGAGGTCTATACCAGGTCATCAATGGCTATAGAGAGGATTGTAAAAAATACTTCTGGTGGTAATATACTTATAGTAGCCCATAAATGTGTAAACAGACTTTTTATCTGTGGCATTCTGGGTGGAGATCTCAGGTACTATAGAAGGGTTGGACAGGATAACTGTGCATTGAATATAATCAGATACTATGGAGATTCTCCAGTGATAGAAAGGATAAATGATACAGGGGTGATATATGGATAAGATAATAGGTATAGATATTGGAGGGACAAAAATCGCCATTGGCAGGGCAGATAGCAGGGGAAATCTGGAGGATTCGGTGAGATTCCCAACCGATGTGTCCAGAGGCTACAGGAGTATACTTGGAGAGATCATCGAGAAGACATCAAAACTATTTGAGAGAGATTCTGTAAAAGCCATAGGTATAGGTTGCGGTGGACCCCTGGATTCTAAAAAGGGGAGGATATTATCGCCTCCAAATCTTCCTGGCTGGGATGATGTACCTCTGGTGGATGATGTAAAGGGTGTCTTTAACGTTCCTGTGTATCTGGAAAATGATGCAAATGCAGCTGCCCTGGGAGAGTTTTATTTTGGTGCAGGAAAAGATGTAAGTAATATGGTCTATATGACTCTGAGTACAGGCATAGGTGGAGGTATAATTCTAAATAATAAGTTGATCCATGGAGTGAGAGATAGCGGTGGCGAGGTTGGACATCAGACCATACTGCCAGATGGTCCTCTCTGTAACTGTGGTAACAGGGGATGCCTGGAGGCTCTCTCTAGTGGGACAGGAATAGCAAAAATCTTCAGGGAGAAACTCGCCTCTGGCAGGGAGTCCATAGTTACCAGCTGGGTGAAAGAGCCAGAAGAGATATCTGCAAAGATAATAGCAGATGCAGCCAAGGCTGGAGATTCTCTATCAAAAGAAGTATGGGATTCTGCCATATACTATCTGGGGATAGGTATATCAAATATAGTGACAATAGTAAGCCCTGAGATGGTTGTCCTAGGGGGAAGTCTTACCAAGTATGGAGAAAGTTTGTTTGTGAATGTAAGAAAGATAGTAAAAGAACGTGCTCGGCTTGTTCCAGTGGATGAGATAAAGATAGTTCCAGCTCAACTGGGAGACAATGTTGGAATCCTTGGAGCGGTAGCTGTCGGACTCCTCGGTGATGAGAGATAGCCGACCCTTGAAAGTTACAGAAGAATTATGTTATACTCTCTGGAGAAATTTAAGTAGAAAATGGAGGTATACAGGTGCCAAATATAAGGTCTGCAGAAAAACAACTTAGAGCTTCTAGAAGGAAAGCAGAGAGAAATAAGGCTGCTATATCCAGAATTAAGACAGAGACTAAGAAGTTTCTGATGTATCTGAATGCAAAAGATGTAAACAGTGCAAAGACACAGATAAGTCTTGTCTCCAGCTTACTGGACAAGGCAGCCAAGAAAAATATTATACATTCGAATACTGCCAGCAGGAAGAAGTCCAGATTGATGAAGAAACTCAGTCTGGTGGAGTCTCAGTCTTCAGCTACTCAGGCTTAGAGAGAGAATAAAATCCTCTAAGCCTTCTCTTGGTTTTACTTCTCCTGTCTTTATCCTTCTCTCAGCTGAGAGAAGGAGTTTTATTTTTTACTCTGATGACATCATTAGACATCTATCAGAGCTCTCTTTACAGAGATATCTTGACAACCCCAATTTCTATATATCTAACTCTTAATCCTCTTCAGTCTTCTTCAATCCCAGAGAAATTCTCCTTACCAGTTTTATATTCTCTATCTTCTTTATCTCTTCAATGATTTCATCATCCACAGGGCTATCTATGGCAAGAATCATAACTGCATCATTCTCACTTCTTCCTACCTGCATAAATGCTATATTTATATTTTTAATCCCCAGGATTGTTCCAATCTTACCAATAATCCCCGGGACATCTATGTGCTCGGTGAGAAGCATATTGTCACTGAAGTCTACATTCAGATAATAGTTATTGTACTTTATCAGTCTTGCCTCTTTATTTTCAAGAAGAGTTCCAGAGACCTTCACCTTACCATTCAACTCCACAGTGAGAAGATTCTCGAAACCCTCAGTCTCTGAGAGTCTCTTCTCTGATACTGAAATGCCTCTCTGTCTGGCTACAAGTAATGCATTCACTATATTTACCGGCACTGTTAATCCCTGCTGTAACACACCGGCTATAATACTGGCAGTCACAGGACTGCAGTCAAATTTCGTTATATTCCCACTATATATGATATCTATACTACTTACAGGGGTATCTCCAACCTGAGCGGCAAATTTGCCCAAAAGTTCCCCTAATTTTATAAACGGAAAGATCTCCGGATTTCTTATTGACCCTATATTCACACCGTTCCTTACCGGTTCACCATTGAGGAGTCGTAACACATCTTCTACCACTATCTGGGCAACCCTTTCCTGAGCCTCTACAGTTGATGCCCCAAGGTGTGGGGTCACTATTATCTTATCATTTTGCAGTATTAAAGAATCGGCTGGTGGCGGTTCTTTCTCAAATACATCTATCCCTGCTCCGGCAACTATGCCCTCCTCTATCGCCCAGATAAGGTCTCTCTCATTTATAATACCACCTCTGGCACAGTTGATAATTCTTACCCCCTGCTTCATCTTGAGGAAGGCATCTTTATTTATAAAGTCTTTCGTATCCGCATTCAAAGGGGTATGAACAGTTATGAAATCACTCCTAGAGTACAGCTCATCCAAAGATACAGGCTTAATCCCCATCTCCGTAATTCTTTCTCCTACTATATATGGGTCGTATCCGATAACTTCCATACCAAAACTCAGGGCTCTCTGGCTTACCGCCAATCCGATTCTTCCTAACCCTATGACACCAAGAGTCTTTCCATAAAGTTCAACACCGGTAAACTCCTTTCTCTTCCACTCCCCCCTCTTTAATGAATAGTTGGCTGAAGGTATATTCCTGGCAAGTGAAAGCATAAGAGCAAATGTATGCTCACAGGCAGATATGGTATTCCCTTCAGGGGCATTTACAACAATGATCCCTCTCTCCGTTGCAGCATTTACATCTATATTATCCACACCTACCCCCGCTCTACCTATTATCTTCAGTTTACTCCCGGCGAAGATGACGTCTCTATCGACCTTAGTCTCACTCCTCACTATCAATGCATCATACAGAGGTATTATCTCTAAAAGACTCTCCTTACTGAGACCAGTCTTGACATCTACCTGGCAATACTTTGATAAAAGTTCTATCCCTTTTTTGCTTATAGGATCAGCTATTAGTACCCTCATTAAAAACCTCCAATGCTTTCTTTACTCCCAAAGTAGGGTCAACATTATAGCCCATCTCTTTTAAAGTCTCACCAATAACAGTCAATGTAACTATGATATCTGTATCCAGAATATATCCAATATGTCCTATTCTAAATATTTTCCCCTTCAGAGAAGACTGCCCACCGGCAAGGGTAACTCCTTTATCCCTTACTCTTTTTCTTAACTCATCAGCCTGAATACCATCAGGTGGATATACTCCGGTAACTGCGTTTGAAGCAAACTCTTCTTTAGCAAGTAATTTCAGCCCCAGAGCCTTTACCCCTTCTCTGGTAGCTTTACCAAGGAGGCGATGTCTCTTCCAGGAATTCTCCAATCCTTCTGAGAGTAAAATGTCCAGGGCGGTATCTATAGCAAAGACCTGAGAGACCGCAGGCGTAAATGGAGTCTCACCATTTGCAGCCATCTTCTTTGCCTCTCCAAGGTCGAAATAAAATCTTGGCATTTTTGCAGATTTATTTAATTCCCAGGCTCTATTATTTACAGCTGCAAAGGCAATACCAGGAGGAGTTAAAAGAGCCTTTTGAGATGCTGTTACCACCACATCTAACTGCCACTCATCCATCCTTAACTCTATAGCCCCAAGAGAACTTACCGCATCTACAACAGCAATAGCTCCATAATTATGTGCAAGCTTACCAACCTGAGAGAGGTCATTTGTTATCGATGTTGACGTCTCATTGTGGGTTATATACACCGCTTTTACCCCAGGATTCTTCTTTAATGCATCTTCTATCTTATCCAGCGTGACACCCTCCCCGGGAGGAACCTCTACTCTGATAACATTGGCTCCATATACCTGAGCAATCTTTGACCATCTATCTCCAAACGTACCAGAGACACAAAAAATGGCTTTATCACCAGGGGATAAGAAGTTTACAACTGCAGACTCCATCCCCCCAGATCCTGAAGATGTCAGGAGAATAACATCCCCCTCTGTAAGATAAACCTTTTTCATCTTTTCAGTAACATTCTTGAGTATCTGAGCAAATTCTTTTCCCCTATGGTTAACCATAGGCACAGACATTTTTCTCAATACACTATCCGGTACAGGTGTTGGTCCAGGGATCATAAGAAATTCTTTCTTCAACCTTATCACTCCTTACTAAGAATTTTTATAGATAATAATAGGAGAAAATCTATCAGTCAAGAAATATGAGAATAATTTTTATATATAGGGGGCAGAATCATTCTACCCCCTATATCAGGATTAAATTACAGGTAAATCCCTTAATGCCTCCAGGATTTTTTCTTCTGGATACTCATAATCGATCAGCTTTCCGCTCAGATAAGCCTCATAGGCAGAGAGGTCAAAATGTCCATGCCCGCTGAAGTTAAAGAGGATACATTTTTCTTCCCCAGTCTCCCTGCACCTGATAGCTTCATCCACCACAGCCTTTATAGCATGAGCTGTCTCTGGAGCAGGGATGATCCCTTCTGTCTTGGCGAATAAAACGGCAGACTCAAATACAGGATTCTGATTGTAAGATTTAGCCTCTATTATCCCCTTCCTGGCAAGTAGAGATATTATCGGAGCCATTCCATGATAACGCAAACCTCCAGCATGCAGACTGGGTGGCATAAATGTATGCCCTAGTGTATACATCATCAATAATGGGGTAAGACCGGCAACGTCTCCATAATCATATCTGTACTGCCCCTTTGTTAATCTTGGGCAGGATGATGGCTCCACCGCTATAAATCTTATATCTTCACCCTGCAATCTTCTCCTTACAAATGGTGTACATATCCCTCCGAAATTACTTCCACCACCCACACATCCAATAACTATATCAGGTTTTTTCTCTCCTGCTATCTCCAACTGTTTCTCTGCTTCCAACCCTACAATTGTCTGATGAAGTAGAACATGATTTAGGACACTTCCCAGAGAATAGTTAGTATCATCATGCAAGGCTGCATCTTCTACCGCTTCTGATATTGCTACTCCCAGGCTTCCAGGAGAATTGGGATCTTGCTGCAGTATAGCCCTCCCAGAATTGGTGAGATTGGTTGGTGACGGATGGACGGTAGCTCCCCATACTTGCATCATAACCTTCCTGTAAGGCTTTTGCTCATAGCTGACTCTGACCATATAAACGGTACATTCTAACCCAAATATATTACAGGCAAAAGCCAGGGCGCTTCCCCACTGTCCAGCACCGGTCTCAGTTGTAAGTTTCTTTATTCCTGCTTTCTTGTTAAAATATGCCTGTGCAACAGCGGTATTTGGTTTATGGCTTCCAGGGGGACTTACACTTTCATTTTTATAATAAATTCTGGCTGGTGTCTTTAATGCCTTCTCCAGCTCATAAGCCCTAGTAAGAGGGGTAGGTCTCCATATCCTGTATACCTTTAGAAGTTCATCCGGAATTTCTATCCACCTCTCCTGACTGAGCTCTTGTTTTATCAATTCCATAGGGAAAATCTTCGCCAGCTCTTCAGGTTTTAATGGCTCTTTTGTGGCTGGACTCATTGGAGGTGGTAATGGCTCTGGTAAATCGGGCAAGATATTATACCACCTTTGTGGAATCTCACTCTCAGATAAGGTGATCTTCTTATCTCTTTCCATCTTTCTCCTCCTTACTTAAAAACTCTTCTCTTCTCATCTTTTTCTCCTTTCTAAGAGAAAATTATTGCCTAATTATAGCACAACACTTTAACCCATTCAACTTTCGTGAACCTCAGGTGTTATAATATCATTTAGAACTTCAAAAAGTCACACTGGAGGTGAATAGACAGAAGATGAATACTACAACTCAATATACAATGTTAGATATAGCTCCTACGGTAAGCAGAATTTTACAGGTAAGACCGCCAGCCAATAGTTCTGGTGCAGTTATAGAAGAAATACAATCAAAGCTGGGCGTTACCGATAGGGTGGGCTTGGTAGTTATCGATGCCTTTGGTGTCTCCACCTGGCAAAGATATAAACACCTCACATTCAATTTTAACCTCTTAGCTGATAAGAATATGGTTTATATCCAATCTGTTCTGCCAGCAAAGACCCCTGTAAATTTTGCAACTATGGTTACAGGTGCAGAACCAGAGGTACACAATATAAAGAGTCGTACAGACACCCTGAAAGTTGAGACGATTTTTCATGTGTTATCAGAGAAAAAGATGAAGTCTGCTGCTATAGGGTGGGAGGCAAGTACTGTCGGTATACTCCTTTCACCATTAGCAGATTATAAGGGTATAGCATCATCCAATACAGATGAAGAGGTTGTCAAATTGGCTACAGAGATAGCAAAAGAAAACCGTCCCAATTTTCTTATACTCCAGCTGCTTGAGGTTGATTCTACAGGGCATAAATTTGGACTCGAAGGCGAAGAGATTAAAGAAGCAATATTATCGGCGGATAAACATCTTGGAGAGATCTTATCCACTCTTTTGGGGGAGAGATATGCAGTCCTGGTTCTGGCAGACCATGGTGCACATCAGGAGGGAGTAAAAGCCACCCATAACGGATATTCATCTCAAGAAGATATATTTGTTCCATTGACCATAGCCAGCCAGGATTTATAACCATATCAGTTCCAGTAAATATCTGAAACTGTCTCCAGATGGTGAGAGTGATGAGTTATTTTTAATCTCCTTATTTGTCTGATGATATTATATATTGACAATATGATTTTGGAGTAGTACAATAGAATCTGAAATTTAATTACAGGTTCTGGAGGGCATATGAAAGAGATAAAGAGAGAAACACTCTCTGAGCAGATAGCGAAGTTCTTAAGTAAGGAGTGATATAGAATGAGCCTTAAAATCGAGAAAGCATCTATCTCTTTTAGAATATCTGTAAACCAATGGATAACTGAGGAACGTTTTAAAGAGCTTCTAAGTTTATTTGAAAAATACAAAGGAGTCACCGATGAGATAACTTTCTTTACATCGGAGACACATGCTCCTCTTCCACTTAAGGTGATAAGGGAACGCGTAGATTTACTTAAAGAAAGGATGTCAGAAGTTCGAAGGCTAGGTTATAAAACAGGTATTAATGTATTAGCTACCCTTGGGCATAGGAAAGAAAATTTATTGTATTCTCTTTCAGGTGATTATACTTATATGACTGATATCGATGGTAACTCTTGTTTAGGGGTTCTCTGTCCTAGCGATGAAAAAAACCGTGATTATATTAAACAGCTCTATGAAATAGTAGCCTCTTCAGATCCTGATTATATATGGATTGATGATGATGTTCGCCTCTTTGGACATAATCCTATACTCTGTGGCTGTTTCTGTGATATTTGTTTAAATATTTTCAAAGAGGAGTATGGGATAGGGTGTACAAGAGAGATGCTCAAAACTATGTTCAATAGTGGACCTCTTGAGGAAAAGTTAAGAGTTAGACAGGCATGGATACAACATAATCGCAATAATATTGCAAAAATACTTGAACTTATAGAAAGGACTGTACATAGTTTAAATCCTAATATATCTCTTGGATTTATGACTGGAGACCGTTTTTATGAGGGATATGATTTTGATAGATGGGCAAATATACTATCTGGATCAGCTGGGAGTGAGGTTAGGTGGAGACCTGGAGGGGGATTTTATACAGATGAACGTATGAAAGATCTTATAGATAAATCTCATAATATTGGAAGGCAAGTTTCTCTTCTTCCAGAAGATGTTGTCATAATTCAATCAGAAATAGAAAATTTTACCTATCAGAGGTTAAAAAAGGCAGCATACACGACTGCGCTTGAAGCTGCTTCACATATAGCAGCTGGTTGTACTGGAGCAGCTTTTAATGTACTTTCGATGTACGATGAACCTCTTAAAGAATATGAACCTCTCATTGCTAAGTTATACGAAACACGCCCCTTTTTTGACTTGCTAGCAAGGGAATTAGGTAGATCAGAATTCTCAGGGATTCATACTGGATGGAATAAAGATTCTTTTGTAGTAAATAACATAACTGGTGGTAATTGGTTCGAAGGAAATGTACAGAGGAATGTAGGAGGATATGCCAGTGAAATCTTTGAAATAGGATTACCCGTATGCTATTCTCCTCAGCATGCCTCAATTACACTTCTCTCTGGGGATAATGTGCTTGCAATGAATGATGACAAAATACTTAAGGTACTTTCCTCAGGAGTTTACATGGATGCCCAAGCTCTTAAGTGCCTAAATGAACTAGGATATGAAAAACTCACCGGTTTCAGAATCGAAAAATCACTAGGAGAAGACTGCATAGAAGAATTTGTCGAACATCATCTAAATTTAGATTTTGTCGGTCGTAGACGTGACGGTAGACAATCCTTTTGGAAATACACTGCTGGTATTATAGAACCACAAAGTGAAAGGTCAGAAATATTGGCACGAATAGTTGATTATGGAGGAAAAGAAGTAGCTCCATGTTGTATGGGTGTATTTGAAAATGAATTGGGTGGTAGAATATGTGTTGCAGGTTATTATCCCTGGACTTCATTACAAAATCTTTCGAAATCTACTCAGATAAAATCTATTATGCGTTGGCTTTCGAGGGATAATCTCTTAGGGTATATAGGATCCTTTCATAAAATAAATATATGGATCAGAGGGAGCAGAGAATCCAGGATTTCAGTCGCATTAGTTAATACATACTTTGATACAGCCCAAGATGTTAAACTTATGCTTTTTACAGAAAAAGAGGATATTGATATATTTGATATGACATGTTCAAAAAATACTATCCACTCTTCTGGGATAGAAGGCTCATATAAAAGTTTTATATTACCGCCGATAGAACCATGGCAAATGAGACTTATTACAGTGTAACTGGGGATAAATTTACTGTCCCCAGATGGTGAGAGTGATGAGTTATTTTTAATCTCGTTATTTGTCTGATGATATTATATATTGACAATATGATTTTGGAGTAGTACAATGGAATCTGAAGATCAATTACAGGTTCTGGAGGGCATATGAAAGAGATAAAGAGAGAAACACTCTCTGAGCAGATAGCGGAAAGGTTAAAAGAATATATATTTGAAAAAGGGTTAAAGCCTGGAGACCGTTTGCCTACAGAGACAGAACTGATGAAAATCTTCGGTGTGAGCAGGTCCTCTGTGAGAGAGGCAATTAAAGCATTACAGTTAAGGGGATTAATAGATGTAAAACCCCGTAAGGGGGCTGTCATCAGTAATTTTGATCTGAGTGTGGTCTTTGATAGCGTTATGTATGATCTGTCTATCAGATCCGATGAGGAAATCTTTCTGGAGATTCTGGAAGCCAGGAAGGCTCTGGAAACGGCAATCTTACCCGTAGTGGTAGAAAAGATTGATGAAGAGTATCTAGATAAATTGGAGAATTGGCTCAATAAGATGTCTAACGCTACATCTGCTGACGAACATAGAGTTTATGATATGCTATTCCATCAGACTCTTATAGAAGCCACTCATAATAGATTTTTGATACAGATGGGGGTTGTCATCTTTAAATTCTTTCAGAAGCTCTATGAATTGTTTCCCCATAAGAGTGGTATCGTATCATTAAATGAGCATAAGGCTATCTATGAGGCGATTAAGGCTGGAGATGTTGAAGAGCTCCAGAAGATTATAGATGTCCACCTCAGCAGGTACTATGAAGAGGTCAGGCAAACGGTAAATGAAAGAAAAAGTTTATAAATGGAGGTGTTATGTAATGCGAAAGCTTTTAGTATCAATTTTAGCGGTAGTGCTTCTTTTAAGTATCTTTTCTAGTCAAGGTTTCTCGGCTGAACAGAAGACTGTCCCAGGAGGACAGTATAATTTAACCGAATATCAAAGGATTACCGGGAGAAGGATCTCATCTTTCAATGAAGCTCCTCAACTGGCAGAGCTTGTAAAACAGAAGAAACTTCCTCCAGTAGGGCAGAGAATTCCAAGAAATCCAGCTGTAGTAGAACCTGTGGAAGAGATCGGGCAGTATGGTGGAACATGGCGCAGATATGGACATCTACAGTCAGAAACATACGGTTATATTACCAGCTATGAGCCATTAGTAAGATTTGCACAGGATGGGGTCAGCATTGAACCTAATATTGCAGAGAGATGGCAGGTATCTTCGGATGGGAAATCTTTTACTTTCTATCTGAGGAAGGGTATAAGATGGTCAGATGGAACTCCATTTACAGCAGATGACATAATGTTCTGGTATGAGGATATAATTCTTAATAAAGAACTTACACCAAAACTACCTACATGGCTAATGATAGAAAATCAGTTGGGTAAGTTTGATAAAATAAATGACTATACTGTTAAAGTAAGTTTTGTTAAACCATATCCACTATTTTTGGGTACCCTGGCATTACATGGAGCAGGATATATTCCCTACGCTCCTAAACATTATCTAAAACAATTCCATCCAGTCTATACAGATCCTAAAAAATTAGAATCCGAAGCAAAAAAGGCTGGTTTTGGACAGTGGTATCAGCTTTTTGGTGCGAAAAATGATATATATACAAATCCTGACCTTCCTGTTATCTATGCATGGAAAGTAGTAAAACCGTGGGGAGCAGAAGGTTTAATAGCTGAAAGGAATCCGTACTACTGGAAAGTAGACCCTGCAGGGAATCAACTTCCATACATTGATAAAATACTGGTTCTTTATTCATCAGACTGGGCAGCCGCTTATCTGAGGATAATAAGTGCAGAACCTACCTCTGAAGCGTCAGATATGCAGGCAGCAGGAGCTAATATCTCAGATTATACCCTTTATATGGAAAACAGAGAAAAAGGGAAGTACAGAGTGATAAGATGGAGCGATCCTAATTTTGCAACTCAACCGGCAATAATGTTTAATCAGAATGTTAAAGACCCTGCGTTAAGAAACGTCTTCAGAAATGTTAAGTTCAGACAGGCTATGTCTCTGGCTATAAATAGAAAAGAGATAAATGACCTCATTTATTTCGGTCTTTCCAGAATAGGGCAGGCTACAGTAGCCCCGATATCTCCTTTCTTTGAAGAAGAATTCGAAAAAGCCTATGTTGAATATGACCCAAAGAGAGCGGGACAACTTCTAGATGAAATAGGGCTGAATAGACGAGATAAAGAAGGATGGCGATTACTACCTGATGGAAGCAGATTAGAATTAATACTTGAGACAAGAGAACCGTTACCCTGGCCAGATGTCGCCGAAATGGTAGCTAAATACTGGAACGATATAGGCGTAAAAACAGCTGTCAGATTCCAGGAAAGGAGTATTTTTGAAGCAAGAGTAAGTGGAAATGAACATCAAGTTGTTACTGATGCAGGAAACCTTCATCCTCTTTTGTTAAGTTCTACGAGCTTTAATTTCACAGCATCATCTTCTTGGGCTCCTCTATGGCAGATATGGTATCAGACTGGAGGAAAATCTGGAGAAAAGCCACCTGAAGAGGTAATAAAATTAATAGACCTATGGGAAAAATATAAGACCACTGTAAACGTTAATTCAAGGAACAGGGTAGGTAAAGAAATCTTTCGTATACATGCTGAGAATCTCTGGATCATTAGTACTGCTGGAAGAATGCGTCCATTTTTCTGTATAGTAAAAAATAATTTCCGTAATGTTGTAGGTGAAGAAAGAAAAATAGGACATCAAATGACCATAGAAGGGTATATACATCCTGAGCAATGCTTCATAAAGAAATAGTTCTGTATAGGATAGGCTGGAGGGTATTCCTCCAGCCTATATATTATATGAGGAGGTAAAAATGTACTCTCCACAAGAAGAAAGTTTTTATATTGAGCCTGTAAAAAAGATTCCTATTATGGGAGACTATGATGTTATTGTTGTAGGAGGAGGACCAGCCGGATGTGCTGCAGCTCTTTCCTCAGCCAGACATGGTGCCAAAACACTGTTGATAGAAAAGGATGGTTACCTTGGA
>Ga0255342_1003293_pt1 | contig 18301 bp, 8 predicted proteins | sample wastewater_treat_3_FD_192416 | JGI IMG/M metagenome (GOLD analysis project Ga0255342, IMG submission 192416) | Wastewater microbial communities from Lulu Island WWTP, Vancouver, Canada - plant14 | ecosystem: Engineered > WWTP > Wastewater > Unclassified | place: Canada: Vancouver, British...
TCGACATCTATAGCGGTTTATGGAAGATTGAGGAAAGCTTCCGAGTTTTGAAGACGGATCTCGAGGCTCGACCGATTTTTGTGAAGAAACCCACCAGTGTCCAAGGTCATTTTGTTATTTGCTATCTCGCATTGGTCATTCAGCGGTATCTGGAATACTTGCTCAGCGAGAGAGGATTATCTGTTTCCACCGAGAAGATTCAGGATGCCCTTCGTTCAGCCAATGTGACGACGCTTCCCGACTTGGGGAAAAACAGAAAGGCTATTTATATCAAGAATCAATCCAACGAGGATTTCTCGACCATCCTTAAAGCCTTGTCCATTCCGGAAATTCCAACTTTCGGAACGATCGGAGACATTATGCGCTGGTAGATATACTTTTCCCGAATAAAATGAACGCTCTTTTTACCCGTAATATCGGTGTATTTAGAGCGTTTTTATTTTTTCCCAACTGTAAAACTCGGGAAAAAAGAACATTGATTTCATTCGGGAAAAGTATATCTACCGGTGCGTGATATCTCAAATTGCTCCGTATGTCGGGATTTCTGATATAACAAAGCTTTAAGGTTTGACGAGAAGTTCGTCTCGAATTGATTCTTGATATAAACAGCTTTTCTCTTTTTCCAAAAATCAGGAAGCGTGATCACGTTCGCTAAACAAAAACATCTTGGATCCTTTCGGAGGAAACAGATAATCCCATTATTACTTTGCAATTCACAAATCACCCTAAACATGGGTCTTCTATTACGATATATGTTGATTTCGTTGAGCCATCTGGTTGGATAAAATCTAGTCCCCGACCAAAAATTATTCTAGCTCGTTCTCCATTTTCCCGAGTTATTTTGATATAACGATCATGCTCAGCTGTATGAATAAAATTGATTGAATTATTAAATTGTTTATTTAATTCCATTTCAGCATCTTCCTGATCTCGCTTATCTAATGCTTTTTTGGTATGAACAACCACCTCAACCATTTGACTATTCTTAAATACCATTGATACATATTTTCCTAATCGGTTGACGATACTTTCATAATCAAAAAGATATGGGTCATTAACCAACATTTTTTTACATGGTTTAGCAAAAAAACTTTCAAAAAGTAAAACCTCATTAATTTCAGACTTTGATGCAGCCCTAACATTGATAACTTTTATATGTTGTGGGGGATTTAACTCGTCCCTATTTATTCGTATTTTTTGAAGATTGTTCCAATCATTAATGATTTTTAGTACCGCTTCATGGCTTGTAGACGATAATAATTGCTCTGTACCAACCTGCTCTTCCAATACGATAGAGCTCTGTTTATCAGCGGTACAGATAATTCTTTCTTCTGGGGAATTGCCATCGATGATAATTTGCCATTCAGGAAGTTTTTCGATTTTCCAAACCTTAAGGCCTTTATTCATTAATACTTGCAGCTGAATTGACAGGCTATACCCTTCCGGAGTAGATTCTGGAAGATCTTGAAGATATAAACTCACTTCACATTTTTTATTAAGAAGATCGCCAAGCGTATCAAGCCAAGTATAATTTTCTCCCATTGGGTGACGTAAATCCAATTTTGAAATAGCGATTGCAACCGATTGCCTTGCATATCGTATTTTTTCGAATAACCAGTTTGCCGGATCAGATGTTATAACCCTAACAGTTCCTGGAATATTGATTTCAAGCGGTTTTTGACTGGCAATCAACAAATCAAGAAATTTTAGTGCAAATTCACGCTTCAGATATTGGTAATAAAATTGATTGTTGTAGTCTCGTAAACAATGTGTGCAACTCGTATCGGGTGCACAATCGTTACAATTTAAAATTCGACGGGCTTCTTCCAAGACCGCTAAAAGATTTTCTTGAATGTTTTTTACATGACCTGCACCGCCAGGAACATTATCATAAAGGACAATTGTTTGTTCCCATGATCCCCCCGAACTTCGAGGGAATAAAACTCCATCAATATCTCTACGTTCAATCTGCAAGCAGTGACAGGCGCCTTGAATAATAGCATATAACAACGACAACCAGAATGATTGATCATTCGGGGAGGGGACAACGAAATTTTCATAGCTTAGAAATCGAATATGGAGAGTATTCGTGGTTTGAATATAGCCAAGAGATAACTTTTCTTTTTGCCCATTCTCAGAAAAAATAGAAAATGCCTGTACCGGAAATTCAAAACCTTTGCCATACTTGCCTTCGTTTACATATAACAATTTACCTTTCTGGTTATATGCCAGGCAAATAAACTTACTATACTCCTCTTCTTCTAAATTTTGTTCAGGAATTAACGCTGAACGCATTTGGTTTGGCTCAATATTAACATATTGTCTGGCTGGTTTCCCACTCTTTGGGTCTGCAATAAAACCATCTGGTTCGACGAATTTTCGAATTTTTGATTTTTGTCTCAGAGGCTCATGACAAACAGGACAAATTCCGTCTGTCTGTGGCAAGGAAATTCCAGCATCATCACTGATATCCAAATGATGACAGTTTTCACATATCCGATACTCCAATATTCTTGGGGTATCTTTCCAGAAGATTGGCCTTAGACTTCGCCAAATTCTTTTATCAGCTACGATTTCTGATCCCGGTGCATATTCATTAATAGCCTGTCTCAAGTCACGCTCCAGACGAAGATGCTCACTCATCTTTGCCTCTTTAGGAAGCAAAAGTTCGACTGTGTGAAGCGGGAAAGAATAACTCGGTAAAACTCCATTGCTACTCAAATAATCGATTAAATATCCGAATTTTCTCCCATTTGTCCCCCTCATCCGATCCAATAAATTCCTATAATAATTTTCTTGACTCTTGACTTCTTTACTTGTCTGAGAATTCATTTCTGTGTTACGAAGTTGTTCTGCAAGTTGTTGAATTTGTTCCCGGTAATAACGTGTTATAGGCTGATAATGCTCATCGTTTAACCTTCGTAAGTCGGTCAAAAAGTGATCAATCCCATTATTAACCTGCGATTGAAGACTAATTGGCAATAATCGAGAATACTCAATTAATTGACACTTGATTTCATCCTTTTCCGCATTAATCCACTCTTGTAAAAAGTTATAATGAGCATCATTGGTCAGATATTTATCAAAAAAATCTCCACAGAAAGTAAGCCTATCAATATCAATTCCTTGTCGTTTCCTATAGCGAAGGAACTGACTTAGTAAGATTGCATTTATATGTCTATGCAAAATTAATTCATTTTCCAACATAATATTTGGAACAGTGACCTGTCCGCTAATAATTTCATTCGGTGTATCATAATATACTTGATCGTGAGGCTTATCTGAAGCCCAAGTTAAAATAAAAGCGGTTCCACTAGTACGTCTTCCTGCACGCCCAGCCCTCTGTCGATAGTTGGCTACCGTCGGTGGAACATTGCTCATAGCTACAGCCTGCAAATCCCCAAGATCAATACCCATTTCAAATGTGGTTGAGCAGCTTAAGGCATTAATATATCCTGCTTTAAAGTAATCTTGGTAATCCTTCCCTTTCTCCGAATCAAGTTGGGCTGTGTGCTCTTCAACTCGAATGGGAATCAGCGGCTGGTGAAACAAATTGTAATAATAGTTTTGGCTTTGAGTAATTGTGATATCTATTGGTTCTAAATCCCCTCCACAATTTGGATAAGGACAGGGCATCAAAGTGCCGCGATAGGATAACCGCTGACATTTGGTACACCGATACCAGCTCTGATGAGTATCGAAATACAAATGAGCAGGATTGAGTTGATAGCCTTCAATCGAAGAACCGATAAACAACCCTTCAATATCAATTAACCAATCCCAAATAGACGTAAGGGTCTTTTCAACATTTCTATAGGAAGAATCTATTTGGTTAATTTCTAATATATGTTGGATGTATCGCCGTCTGAGCTGTCTAGGAGTGTCTCCGATCCAGCGTTCTTCCCCAGAATGTGGTTTTCCCTGACGTATAAAGTGTGGATTTCCTTTATTGGTCCCAAACTCAGGATCGTCTGGATATATATCAGATGGAAGCTTTACTGCTTTCCGATACCGAAGGTCATCTAAAAGGTGACCGACTAATGCAGAAGATTGATCACTGGACAGCCCAATTATTTTTCCCAATCTCGTAAAGTCCGGTTGATCATCCTTTCGGAAATAAGACACGCCTACCAGCCCCATAGACTCCAAAGATTGCCTGCTTCTCCGACCGGTTGTAAACTCACCAAGAATTATCCGTGCCATCCATTTGGCCGCAAATTTTCTTTGTTCAGCCGAAAAAGATGACGATGAACAACGCCAGAAAGTGGAGTCTGGATCATTTTGAATAATGCCTTTTTTCCAGGCAATTTCACCACATTTATTGCTTAAAACAAACAAGTTTGGTGAGGCGTTATCACCCCATTCATCAGTCTGTAGGCATAGCTCAATCGCTTGAGGGATAATTTGGCGATAATTTTGTTTATTGGAAACATCTTGTAAAAATGCTGCAAAACGAGCAGCTCCTTGCCGGCTATCGTAAAATGTAAGTAACTTGCGACCTTCTCCAGGTAGTGATTTTTTTTTCACATCTGTAGCAATGGGCAATTGTCGATAAAGCTCATATGTTAAGTTTGCTAGAGGTCCAGCTCCATGGATTGTAATCGGCGTGACAATTTCAGTTTCGTTTTTCGCTTTAGAGCGGCATCTTGGACACTCTTGTAGGTCATCTATTGGAATCAGTTGTTCTACTTGTTGCCCTTTTCTTGATTTTATGATTTTCTGTTCAACCACAAAAAGTGGAATGGAAGGAATTTGCTTTTGGCAACTACATTGTGTTGTTAACCTTCCACAGTTCAAACAAATACGGATTTCCTCTTGTTGAAACTTAGAAGGACAGGATAAATTCTCCCGGTCATCTTCGTCATTATCGACATTAGCATCGTCTGCTAAAACAATATTTTCTTCAATAGGCGACCAAGTAAAATACCTTTTTTCGTTTCCTTCTACTAATTGTTCTACTGCTGGTGTGTATTCATTGCTATGAACCCTACAGTGGGTGGCTATATAAACCTGACCGCATTCACGGCAAAGGTAGACAGGATATACTTGAGCCCCACAGCTTTCACAAAAATTGGTAGGATTGGAATATAAGCGAGACCATTTTGTATTTATATTTGGATCTTTTCCTGAGCAATTTGGATTTAGGCATGCCCAAATTCCTTGTGGAGGACGAGCAAAAAGATGATATTTTGCCGGCAGCAATGGTAATTTGTTAGGCGCTGGTCTAGCAACGGCTCCGATTTCAATTAATCGATAAAGTGCTTTTGCTTGATCTTGCTGGTCGAAATCCGGAAAAACAAATCGTGCGGCATCCTCGAAGAGTACTGGATGATTTTGTTGGATCATCCAATTTCTTAGCTTTGATAGCTCGGCATTGTTAGAGATAACCTCAAATAAAAAACCAGGTAAATCGTCTTGGAACTGATCCACAAGCGCAAGAACGGTTTGATCAATCATACCGATTTCATCCATCCACAATGCGACCTTTTCAACATCTGGTTTCTCTGTCTCCGATTGATCTTCTTCCGTCGATATTTTTCGCATTTCTTCTAGCATTTTATCAAAATCTGGATGCAGGTATGCCTCGAGAGAAATTTTTGAAAGGGATTGATCAGGTTGATCAAAATGGTGTATGTCTTCTTCACCAAAAATTACATCATCTTCCTGTAAATCTTCACAAAATAATTTCTGAGCGAAATTAGCAGCTGCTGCGGGGTTATCTTCCACAAGAGTCGCACTGGTTGCAATACATAACATATCTCCAGGTTTTTTCCCTAATCTTTGTTTTAGACGCCTTATCAGCATAGCTACTTCAATTCCTTGAGCACCAGTATAGGTATGCGCTTCATCGAGAACAAGAAATTTCCAAAGGCCGGTATTGAATAAGAGCGAATCCTCTGGACGAAGGAGTAAATACTCTAACATAGCATAATTGGTGATCAATATCTGAGGAATTTTTCCCTCTTTACGAATTTCTTCACGGCTAATAATTTCATTTGGTAATGTACAATCATCTTCTTTTGCTTCGTTGGGTAATTCACTTGTGAAACGTCCAAAAGTGATTGGAGTACCTTTCAGCATCACTCGTAAACGTTCCATCTGATCATTAACAAGTGCATTTAATGGGTAAACCAGTAAAGCACGTACCCCGGGTGTATCATCCTTAAGCAAATCGTTGACAATTGGAATTGAAAAACATTCAGTTTTGCCACTCCCAGTACCTGAAGAAATTACTATGCTTTTATTTTCCACACATAATTTCTTTATCGCTCTCACTTGATGTGAATATAGAGGTGCGTCGAGTGAGATTGGTTCTGGTTTAGGAAGAGAAAAACAAGGCATTGATAATATTTCTTCTGACAATACTCCTTGCTCACATAAGTCTTTTATACTTGCATCGCGAATGTATGGATAAATTAATTCTAAGAACGGACCTGTAAACAAAGCTTTTGGATATTCAAAGCTTTCACGAATTTTTCTTGCCAACTCTGGCTCACGACCATCTTTGTTAGCATCAAATGTAGTCATCAAGTAGTTAACTAAAGATTGTTGAAGGGCTTGCGTTATTTTTACTGCGTTCATCACTTCCCACTTTCTTATGAAATTGCATGTACGTAAAAAAGTTCTGCCCAGGCAATGGACCATTCGAGCATTTTTGGACAGCCATATGCAATATATTTTAAAATTTCCACCAAATCACTTTCTAAGATCCCGAGACCCCTCAATAAATTTCCATAATCTGATGAATAGTGTGCCTTAAACCTTAAAACCATCGCCATGGATAAAACATTCCCTGGAATATTATTTGGTTTAGACTCCTCCCGAACATAATTCATCAGTCGTTGCATTGCGTTAAATGCAGGGATATTTGAGCTCTTTTCATTAATGGACTGGTTCAATTTGTCTAGAGTGTTCGAATGCTCTAGTAATTTTTGATTTGCCGGAAGCTGTAGATTAATATAAAGATCGCTAACCGCGCGAATATAATCAATATTTTCGAATAAATTAATGGGTTTGTCCAAATCTCCACGCACCGGTAAAATATTTCCCTCGTTTAGTAACCTTAAGCAATTTTTATAAACAACATCTTTTGCCAAATATGCATGTTGGAGAGGCTTCTCCTTATATTGAGTAATACTTCCTTCAACAATATTCTTTTTATCGTAAACTGTATCAATAAATTGTTCTTCTCGTTTCCGCGGAATGTTATGTCGGTGCATCTGAACTACACTTGGCGGAAGTTTTAGATAAGTTCCATCCTTCGAAGCAACAATTGTTCCACAATCAATACATTGATATGCTGGCCATAAATCGTCCTGATCTAATTCACTGAAAAATCTAACATCTTGTTTTTGAGGAACTCCCATCCATAAATGAGAAAATCCCTGATCTTTTCCAGGCCTCCAAGAGGCTGCGATTCGTTTTTTCTCTTCTTCAAGTTTTAGTTCGATATACCCTCTACCTGCTGTCGCCCCATAAGCTGCTTTTTCAGGGAAAATATACAAAACCTTTCGGTGTTTTTTTGTAGTAAACCTAATCGGATACATTAATACAGCCCATGTAGGAAGTAATCGCTTAAGCCCATCATTCCAGCCTGCATCGGTAAGCCATTCATCTGGTGTATGAATCAGTTGTAACTGTTTAATTGCAGGAGTGATTGGAAGCTTATCATAACTTTGAATGAGCAGTTCCGATTCTGTTGCGGTTAAAACTCGGAAAAGATACTCAGGCGATCCATTGTCATTAAGTTCTTGAAATTTAGCTCCTATCTTTTTAATTTGTTCTAGCTCTTCGACAACTTGGAATATGGGGGAGAGGTATACAAGGGTATCATGTGAAAGAATTTCTATTCGATAGTTACCTGGATTCAAATAAATCTGAAAAGTAAAATTATCCTTAAGGTCCTTTGTGATACATAGGATTTTAGGCTTAGACTGATCTATGGTCTGACGGATTTGGATTGTATATTCCCCAAAAAGTTTCCGCTCTTGAGTTAATGAAAAACTCAACGTTGGCTTTCGGTAACGTATATTGTTACCCTCGATTTTTGGCTTTTTATAGAAATCAAAAAGTCTCCAAGAATAGCCACGAATAACGATTGATACAGTTGACTTCGCTTGTTTGTCTTCAAGAAGCATATCTCGTACTTCGGTTTCTATCAATTTCGTTTGAAACTCACCTTTGGCATTCAGTTGAGAATAACGCTGTCTCTCCCCCATTTCTCCGATAATCCAGGAAAAAACCTCATTTGGCTGACCACGCACTTGTAATATGACATCTCGTTCACAGCCTTCAAACACTTGGTTCTTATCAACGCCACCTTCTATCCAAGCTGATACTCTGTCTATGTCCCACTTAAATTGGATCGGGAATCCTCGCCAAAAGATTTTGAATTGACAGTATGAGTTCTTAGTCAAATCCCATTTGATTTTGATTTCATCCCCATCGGTTTTGATTTTAAACTCATAATCATGAGTGGTTGAAATCTCCTCTTCAGTAACACCCGTGATAATTACCTGAGGCGGATTAATGGGAGAATAACAAACGTCCGGGCTAGGTCCTATGATTTTTACATCTTCTGGCAACCAGGCAAACTGAATGGGTTCATCAAGCAACGACCGCATATTATAAAAGAGGTTAATACTATAAGCTCCTGATTTCTCGACAAAGGTTGATAAATCTATAACACAACAATTTTCATCAATTCTCATTTTCCCCCGGCTTAACAAGTCAGCCAATGAGGTAGTTTGTGAAACCTCACCATTCCAGCGAATTACCAACCATGTTCTGCTAACAAGAAGAAAATTAGGATTAATTGAAAATTGGAAATTAATATTCGGCGAAAGGAAAACGAGAGGAATATCTGTTGACAGACCTGGAACTTTTTCGGTTCCATGGAGAAATGGATTGATCTCCTGTTTATTTTCAGTCCATCCGAAAAATATAGATTTTTCGTTTAGCTGAAGAGAAACTGGAAGTTGGATGTTGTACATTCCCGCCTGGATAAAACCAGATTCTAGCAATTGGTAAGGTAAATATTGTAAACTCATCTTAACTTTATTTCCATTACCATCTTTTACATTAACATCTTCCCTGGAAACGATTATCCATGAACCATCTGAATTGATCTTTTCTTTCTGAATCGCGGTATTTTTTCGAGGATCCACATAGAAATACATGATTGGTTCTTGTAATGACGGTAAAGAACTCTCAAAAATAATATGAATATTCTGGCTTTGTTTATCTTCATCAAGATTAAAATTTTCGGAAAGAACCAATATACTGCCATCTAATGGCCCTTCTGCCGGAATTATTATTGGATCAAGCTCCCAGCCACCGGATCTCGTTTTCCAGGGATAAACCTTCGTTAGAAGATGATTACCCCCTAGGTATTTCGCATCTTTTTCAGCCCATACTACGCTATCTGGTTTACCACTCTCAACGGATCGGATATTGGAAAGTTTGAGATAAATCTCCACAGTTTTAAGGTTCCAAAGCCATTTTAATTTTGGTGCGATCCTTCGAAGCTTGATCAGGTTAGATTGGTCGGAAACGAGCTTTTTATAAATAACTTTCCAAAGTGATTTTTCAATAGGGGAATTCAGTATTGATTCAACCAATTCTGGCTGCTCTGTTTCATGAATGAGTTTTATAGCATTCGACATGCGGAAAATTAGGCGAGCAGCCGTCTCATTGGTATCCTCATTACAAATAAATTTTTTCAACGTTATTGGAACATAGTCGAGTGATTTATCATCTTGAAGAACCTTCGATAATTCTTCTGCTGGATATTGCAGAAGTGTTTCGAAATTATTCACCAACCATTCTGCAAAATTACTTTGCAAATAACTTGGAATGATAGCATGCTGATAAACCGGTCGGACGACATCCCCTTCATTCTTGATATCAAAGGAAAGGTTAAGGCTGCTTTTTAAATATTCACGACTATAAATGAATAGATCCCGACAAATATTTTGGAAATGCGGAGATGGTTCAGTGCCCCACACTTGTTGTGCATATGGATTCCAGAATTCTCTGGCTTCTATATCAGAATACCGAGCGCAAAAAACCATACTGACAACAAAAATCGTAGGCGTTGTATTTCTAGGATCAATTTCACCGTCTCCATACGCTTCTCGATGAATAAATTCAATCAATTTCTTATAGGCATTTTCAGAGATTGGAAGATCTCCGATATATTCATATTCTTTCAATGCTCCCCATAAGAGTTTTTCAAGCCAATTAATGCTATGATCAAAAATATCGTCAAGGTTTTCTGATTCGAAACTAATAATAGCTGAATCTATATCGGGTTCTTCTTTTTCTAAAGCTTTAATCGATCTTATTACTGGGTTGAATGAATATCGACGACTATTCTTTACTATTTTTTCCTTATTTTTTATCACCTCTCGATGTTCCTGAGAGGTTGAATGAGATAAATCAGGATCTTCAATTTCGACCTCCTCATATTCATCGAACTTATTTTCCTCAATTATTGCTTGTTCCTCTAAATCATCTCGAACATCTGGAATCCTCTGATTTTCAATCTCGATTGTCGCAGATTCGTCCAAAAGTGATTCGGATTCGTTACCATCATCACATTTGGTTATATTCTGCTCAATTTGTAGCAGCTTTAGCTTCTCCACATTATCAACTTCTATAGCTATCTGCTTCGTATTGTGTGGTTCGGGTTTTTCCTCTTCTAGTTTTGTACTAGCTTCTTCCTCGACTTTTTGTGTGGATTGATTTTTGGCATCATTTACCTTCGATTTCAATTCTGGATCATTAAAACCTTCTCCATAATTAATCTCGCTCCTTGCCAACTCTGTCGAATGCAATGAAAGTTCCTTGTCTTTAACATTTTCAACTGTTTTACTATCGAGATTATTGGCAATCGTCTCATCCACATCTGTGACAGTTTCTCCGTTTATTTGTGGATCCAGGATCTTAATAGTTTTTAGTTCAAACTTTGAGTTTCTTCCTCCCTCAGCTTCTTCCGTTTCAGGCTTGAATGGGAACAGCTTAGGCATTCGTAATTCATTAATTTTATTGACTCCTGGCATGTTAGATAGTAAATCGAGCTCTTCTATTTCACGATCTTCGATTTTATCTGGCTCAATAAATTGCAATTCAGGTTCCTGATCAGTACGACGGGCATCACTCACTGGTTGAACAGCTTTCGAAAGTTTCGTAGGTTGAATCTCGACTCGTTGATTACCATCATTCCGAGTCTCAGAAGGTCTTTGTTCGTTTCTTTTCTCTGATTTGTGGTACTTTTCAGGGAAGATAAACTTTAATAACTTTTTGATAAGCCTTGAAAAAGAATAATACATTTCATACCCCGCCTTCACTCATTCATCCATTTTTTCCCTTTATTCATTAGTTGTGAAGCTATTAATAACATTTTTCGAATAGCTACTCAACTTTTTATTGATTTTATTCCTACTAGATTTAATCGATTTTAATTATACTCGAATGATTATCAGTCATATCTTTGTTAGTAAGCGTTTCAAATTCCCGTGTGCAAGGGAAATAACAAAAAAAGAGGAAGTTCCAATACAATAGGTTTTGCTAACAAATCTATGTGAGAAAGGAACTTCCAATGACAAAAAATGTCATCTTGAGTATAACCATACAAGCAGGGAACGGAAAGGCCGAATTAATAAAGATATGTATCTCTTCCGATCACTTAGAAGAGAATCTACAGGAATTGATGAACAGAATTTTTCAGATAAGTGGAGCGATCACGCTAGCGGAGTATGACAGGGGACTGCATCAAGAAGAATACAAAGAGGGCAAAGTCAAAAGGACAGAAGCTCGAACTTATGAACTACAAGGCGGAAGTATCCGGTATTCACGAAGGACAATACAGATGCCAGATGGGCGAATCTGCAAACCTCTGGATGAATTGCTGGGTTTCGGTAAACACAGTCGACGCTCCCAACGGGCAAAAGAACAGATCTGTGCACTGGCTGCAGATACTACCTATCGGAATGTAGCCGTTCTCGAAACACACTTAACAGGCTATCCGATCAGTCCATCAACGGTATGCCGAACAGTGAAAGAAGTCGGCAACCGAATAAACGTCCAAGACGTAGCTTACGAAGCCGATGAGCCAGGAACGGTTCGATCTCAGGTTCTATTTGGGGAGTCAGATGGGGTATGGATTCCGCTTCAAGGAGAAAAGGAAAAGAAAGTTGAGATAAGGGCTGCTGTTATGTATACTGGTAAAAAGACAATCAACGGGGGAAGAAAAAAATTACAAAACAAAAAGACATTCACAGCCATTGGACTGACAAGTGCTGAATGGCAAAAGGCTCTCTGTGAGCAGGCCTACTCACATTACGATCTGAATTCTGCACGCCTCCTGATTGTCGGAGGAGATGGAGGCTCATGGGTTCAGAACAGCTTTGACCTCTTGGGAATAAAGAGAGTGGAGAAAACTCTGGATCAATATCACATCAACAAGGCTATCAAAATAGCCTTCGGTAATGTTATCGATATCAAGCCAATACTAAAGGATCTATACCGCAACGGTTTTGAATCTGTCAAAGAACAGCTGACAAAGGCTACCATGAAAGGAACTTCAGAAGGAAGAAAACAACGCAGCAGATGTCTTGCTTACCTTAGCAACCATGCTGAACAGATTGTCCCACTGAGTCAGCGAAACCTGCCTTGCGAACTACCTGCCCCTTCGCTTGGAACAATGGAATCTAATTGTAGCAAGCTTGTGGCTCATCGTATGAAAACGCGCGGATGCAGCTGGTCCATTGAAGGAGCTACCGGGATGTTGGCCATTCTGAGACACAAGGAAGAACTGACTGAGCATACTTTTAAATATGACGCCATACGAAAATTGGCCGCAAAGAAAAAGACCCTTAAAAGGGTTCTAAGCCAAGGTCAAACTGGCACCATTTCGCATGGCAGTTTTCCGATTCTGAAGTCAGGAAAGATGTCAACCCCTTATGCCAAAGTCTTTAAGGATATAATCGATGTCAAACTTCCTCTTTAACCCAATCCACGGGAATTTGAAACAGATACAATTAACATATAGCAACCAAAAAATAAGTTTAAATAATATTATAATAATAGATAACGTATAAATATTATATAATATAAAACAATTGAAAAAATTTTATAAAAAAACGAATTGATAAAAATGAATAATGCAGGTAAAAAAAGAAAATAAGGTTTTATTTTTGGCGAAAAAAGAATCCTGAGAAAACTTTATCCGCAGCAGTTATTTAGACTGCCATTAGCTTTCCTCAGTCAAAACTTTTCAATTCAACTTTCTCCTATCATCTCCAAGTCGTCAACAATTTCTTTCTCTTTTTTTAGAAGCGCACTCTCGTAGACATTAATCTTATATTCCAGTAAATCCAAAGATTTTTGCATATCATTCATCTTGGCTAAAAGTGACGCCCGCTGTTTTATCAAGATTTCTTTCCGGATGCCAATTGTTTCATCTCCTTCTAAAATGAGATGCATATATTCCGCCAAAATTTGTACTGGCAGACCCGCATTTCGCATACAAATGACAAATTCAATCCGTTTCAAATCCATTTCTGTATAGTCGCGGTTGCCGCTTGCATCTCTCTTGATTGTTGGAATTAGTCCAGTCTTTTCATAATAGCGCAGCGTATCCGATGATATGCCATATTTTTTACTAACTTCTGCAATTTTCATGATTTCCCTTCAAATCAGGTTGTATTGGTTGAACGAAAGAGCCTTAATCATTCGAAAAATCTCAATCAATCCAATTGATTGTATTCCTGATCAGAGACTGGTTCTAACCATTCGGCAGGTCCCGCTTTGGGGTTGGTTTCGATGGAGATATGGGAAAACCAACTGTCCTTGGCTGCCCCGTGCCAATGTTTCACATCACAGGGAATTTCCACCGCATCCCCGGCATGTAATTCACGAGCCTCTTTTCCTTCCTCTTGATACCAACCTCTTCCACCGGTAACCAAAAGGATTTGTCCACCCGGGTGTTTATGCCAATTATTCCGACACCCAGGCGCAAAAGTGACATTACTGACAGAACAACCCAATAGTGAATCCGCGGGAATGATCGGATTGAGATAGCATGTCCCGGAAAAGTTCTTTCGCAAAGGTTCCGGAAGTGGATTCCCTTTTGCAAAGATTTCGTTTTCTGAAAAATCAAAGTCTTTCATATGAATGCTCCTTTTATAAATCAATCGATTTGTACCAGTTGATATTTACGGCTGCCTAAGCCGATCTTTTCGGCATGTTCCAAAGTATGAATGCCGTGACGCGATTCGATGCGTTCAATCAAATCTTTCCCGTCCGGTGCTGCATATACGAGATCTACACAAGCTTGATCGAGTGCAACGGGATTAAGCGAAGCGAGAATGCCAATATCTTTCATAGTCGGCTTTGACGGATGGCTGTTGCAATCGCAATCTATGGATAAATTATTCATTACGTTGATGTAAAGAATACGGTCAGCTAAATAATCCGCCACTCCTTTAGCGGCTTCCGCCATCGATTCCAAAAAGTCATCCTGAGGTGTGTTGATCCCGAAACCGGTTGTTTCTTTTCCGGCCGAATGAATTAAGCTTTTCCCTTTTGACGAAGCGATTCCGATGGACATATTCTTGATCACACCACCGAATCCACCCATGGCATGACCTTTAAAATGAGCCAAATTGATTATAAAATCGTAATTTTTAAAATGCGATCCGACGACATCTTCGTTCAAGTGACTTCCTCCTGAGACCGGCAGGTTCATAGTTCCCTCGGCATCCATGATATCGACAGGTGCAATACCTGTAAAGCCATGTTCTTTCATAACTTTCATATGGGAAGCGGTATTTGAACGCTCTCCTCCGTAGGCGGTATTGCACTCGACAATCGTTCCCTTGACTTCTGAAACAAGAGGGGCGATCAAGGCGGGTGAAAGGAAGTAATGCCCGCCCGGTTCTCCACTAGAGATTTTCACCGCAACGTGACCGTCTGCTTTTCGACTGAGTGCTTTATAAATATTCATCAGACCGGTAGGACGAATCTCTGTCGTCATATACACATTTTCAGCCATTTTTGCTCCTTGTTCTGATTCCGTTTCGTTATTTACAAAGGTATTTATTCCCGAAGGCTTTTTATTGAACCCCGGCGAAAAGAAACGATCGTTGGTATTTTTCGAATGAATGATATTTCCGGATGCAATAAAAATCGTAGCCGTTGACCACAACATCCGCTTCAGCGCTTCTCTACGGGAAATTGATTTTTTATTCAAGTTCTCGGCCTTTTAGGTTCAACATCATCATCATCCTTCTTTTTTTGTTCTTGATCTGTTTGTCAGTGTAATACTTGGAGCTTACTCTAAGTCAAGGGTATTTTAAAAAAGGATTTCGGAATTAAAAAGAAAATTCGAAGAAGATCTTTTTCCGTCTATTTTTATGATCGGTCTGGTCGGCTGTGAGGTAAACCTTCTTCTTTCAGCCAGCGGTCAATCTCATTTTGAGCACGATTTACATCACTGCCGCGAATGGCAAATCCATTCCGTACATCCGCTGTTGGGCAGATTCTTCGAATATCCTCTACACTTCGCCCCAAGCCGCTGCCTTCATGCGTACAGACCGGGAAAATTGTTTTTCCCGAAAAATCATAATGCTCGAGGAAAGTCCAAACCGGCATCGGCATTGTTCCCCAATAAATGGGATAACCGAGAATAATCGGGTTGTAAATCTCTGCCTTATCTAAATAATCGCTTAATGGTGGTCTGGCGTTTTCATTCAGTTCTTTTTTTGCTTCTTCTGTGCAGATCTGATAATCCACTGAATATTTTTTAAGCGGATTGATTTTAAACAGTGTCCCCCCGATTTGCTCCGAAATCTTTTTCATAATAACTTCGGTGTTCCCGACCGGCAACGCGACGATTTTTCCCCCAAAATAATTCTGGTCTGCCCGAGAAAAATATGCGATCAAAATATTGTTGTTCATATATGCTTTCCTTTAGTTGTAGAAGTTATTGTAAATCTTGGAGCTAACTCCAAGTCAAGTGGATTATTGTGAAAAATAGACGACCCATATTAATCTCAAAAAAATCGGCTCAAATTCAGCCGATTTTTTTGAGAAGCGTCGAGAGTTTTACCGTTGCGGATTTCTGATCGGAAAGAGACCCATCCAAATCTCCGATCCTGCTATGCTTTCAAGCAAACAAAGTCGCTTTCCTATTGAATCATCTTTGTGCTTTCAAACGTCGCAAAAGAAAAACTAAAGTGTTGAGAAAAAGATATATCCGATTGCGGAGCCGTTCGGTTTATTCCCACTTTCGGCGTTCAATAATTCTTGATTGTCATCTACATGCCAAACAACAATCCAGATGTTTTCTTTACCGTTGCTCAATAGGGATTGATAAGCCTTTCCAAACTCATCCCCCATAATATTCATTGGCAGCAGCTCCGGCTCACCGACTAATTTAAATTTCTGATCTTTATATTCTTTTTCATAAAAGGAATTAATTTCATTAACTAATTCGGGTGAATGAGTCTCTTCTTGAATTTCAAACTGACACCATTCTTCTGCGGTAGTCCCACCTTTGGCTCCCAGAGAGGCCATTAATAGTGAAATTGTTAAATCAGCTGTCTCATTCCCTTCTTCTTTCATTTGAGACAAGCAGGTATCTATTTTGAAATATTCCGGGATTGGGAAACTGGGAATATATTCCTCTTTTTCGGTCGATTCCTGTCCGAATACAGACACCGGGATGAATAGAACGATCAAAATTACGCCGATTATTATTTTTTTCATGGTTTTCCTTCCTTTTTAACTGATCATGAAAAACAAACTCTTTTACGGTAATCAGACAATAATTCTCGGCTAATGAATTTTTTTATTCGCGAATCGAAACTTTTTCTGAACGATTAAACCATTGAACCGCTGACAAAAAATTCCCATAGCCGAATTTAATAATTAGATTATTGTAATTACATTATACGGATTCCCCCGGCGGAGGTCAATGCCGAATTAAAAGAGGAATAAGCGGAGTAATGAAATTGATTTTACTTAAATAAATGACTTGGCAATTATCTGAAAAAAGAGGGCAAAAAACGATGTATTTTCGTTTTCGTCCTCTTAAATTGCAAAATCCGGGTCATACCGCACAGTGATTCCGGAGTAAACCGCACAGCAGTTCCGGGGCATTCCGCACACTTTTAGGGGAGAGAAAAACACTGGTTAATCCCAAAATATGGCATGCTATTTCCTTGAGGAACAAGGAGGGACGGCATGGCCAAGAAACGGTTAACCATGAAGAAAATCACAGAAGTATTGAGGTTGAAGTTTGAATTGGAGCTATCCAATCGGGTAATAGCCAGAGCCTGTAAGATATCCAACAGCACGGTTGGCGAGTACCTGAAAAGGGCAGAGGCCGCCGGGGTCAGCTGGCCGCTTGGAGAGATCGGTGAAGAGGAACTGTACCAGAAATTGTTTCCTGAACAGAAGGGTGTGCCCTCAGAGCGGGAATATCCCATGCCAGACTGGGAAGCAGTACAGAAGGAGAAACGGTTGAAGGGGGTTACTCTGCAGTTGCTTTGGCGGGAGTACAAAGAGAAATACCCGGAAGGATATCAATACTCCCAATATTGCGAGCACTATCATCGTTGGAAGAAAAGCCAGATCGAGCCCAGCAAACATATTGAGCACACGGGTGGTGAAGAAATGCAGGTTGATTATGCGGGGCCAAAAATTTCTATCATCAATCCAGAAACCGGTGAAATTAATCAAGCTCCAGTATTTGTGGCTACCTTACCTGCCAGTGATTACATATATGCGGAAGCACAGGCAAGCGCGAACCAGTGTAATTGGAATAATGGTCATGTGCGGGCTCTGGAATATTTTGGCGGTGTGGTAAAGATCGTCATACCCGACAATCTAAAGACTGGGGTCACCAAGCCCAATTACTACGAGCCAGGAGTCAACCTGGCTTACCAGGAACTGGCTGAATACTACCAATTTGCAGTACTGCCCGCCAGAATTAAAAAACCAAAAGACAAAAGTTGTGCAGAGAACGCAGTTCAAAACGTGGAACGCTGGATAATTGCACCCCTCAGAAACCGCCAGTTCTTCAGTTTGCATGAAGTCAATGTGGCGATCAAAGAGTTATTGGAACAGTTGAATAATAAAGTCATGAAGTCAGTGGGCCGCTCACGTCGCCAGGAGTTTGAAGAGATCGATCAACCTAACTTGCGACCCTTGCCTGAAAAACCTTATGAATATACAGAGTGGAAAACAGCCACGTTGCATATCGATTACCATGTAGAGTTTGAAGGTCATCTGT
>Ga0255342_1003301_pt1 | contig 18266 bp, 13 predicted proteins | sample wastewater_treat_3_FD_192416 | JGI IMG/M metagenome (GOLD analysis project Ga0255342, IMG submission 192416) | Wastewater microbial communities from Lulu Island WWTP, Vancouver, Canada - plant14 | ecosystem: Engineered > WWTP > Wastewater > Unclassified | place: Canada: Vancouver, British...
CGATGTGGCGGCATAGGGGACGAGCGCACCATCCAGGAGATAGCCGGCCTGCCCGCTTCGCACAATGGCGTACGGGGTGCGCAGGCGCACGGTGGCGACGAGGGTCAGCGGCCACCTTCGGCTGACACTGACGGACCGGAACGGCGCCGCCTCGGACAGTTTGCGCGAGAGTTCATCGAGAGGCGCGAGGAAGATATTCGCTCCCATTCCGGCCTGCATCTCCGACAGCGCCTCGGCCGCAAGAGCGCCTTTCGCTCCCTCGACGACAACCCTGTTGACGCGCAGATGCGGCGATGTGAACGCGAACGCCACAACCTGAGCGGCAAGAACCAGGTACACCAGAGTCATGATCCGGCGCACCCGCCTGCGCAGCCTCCGCAGCCTGCGGGCCCGGCGGTCTATGGACAGTGGGTCCGGGTACAGGGGTTTCGCCATTCTAGCGCGCTCCCTCTTCGACGCCGCACTCTATGATGCGGCTGATCAGGTCGGTGAACGGGATACCGGCCGCCTGCGCGGCCCGCGGAAGCAGGCTGGTCGGGGTCATTCCCGGTATCGTGTTCACTTCCAGAACGGTCGGGGCTTCCCCGTTTTCCGGGATAATCAGGTCCACCCTCGACATCCCGCTGCACCCGATAGCCCTGTGGGTAAGCTCCGCGGCTTTCAGCGCCTGCGCGGCGACCGGCTCGTCGAGCGGCGCCGGCACGATCTTTTCGGTAAGCCCCGCCGTATATTTCGCCTCGTAGTCGTAGAAGCCAGTCCGGGGCCGAATCTCGACGATGGGCAGCATCTGCAGGTCGTGAGCGCCAAGGATGCCCACGGTAATCTCGCGCCCGCGCACGAACTTCTCGATCAGCACACTCGTATCGTGCCGCAGGGCTTCCTCAACGGCGGCCCGGACGCCGTCCGCCGAGTGGACGACCGTCACGCCGATGGTTGAACCCTCACGGTTGGGTTTGACAATGGCGGGGAAGCCGCAGGCATCCGCGACATCCGGCATGATGCCGCGCGCATACTCCCACGCCGTAACGCTGGTCCACGCGGGGGTCGGCACTTCACAGCTCTCCAGAACGCGCTTCGTGGCGATCTTGTCCATCGCCAGAGCGCTCGCCAGAACACCGGAGCCCGTATACGGGATGCCCAGCAACTCGAGCATGCCCTGCACCGTTCCGTCTTCTCCGTAGCGGCCGTGAAGCGCGACAAAAACGATATCCGGAAGCGACTGCTCTGTTGTCAGTTCGGCCGCGAGCACGGCGGCGCCGTTGTAGATGGACTCCGGGGCCTCCCGCACCGCCGCGGCCCGCCCCCGGGCGCCCGAAACAGCGGCCGGGCAAGAGTAAACGCTGTTGCCAACCGCGCCCAGGTCCACAGGCCGGGCATTGTAGCGCGCGGTATCAATCGCCTCCATGACCGCACGGCCGGAGACAAGCGAGACTTCGCGCTCGGACGACGCGCCGCCCATCAAAATGGCGACCTCTGTGCGCTCACTCATCCGGCCAGTCCCCCAGAAGCCTGACTTCCAGTTTCAAATCCACACCTGTTTCTTCGGCAACAAGCCTCCTAACCTTCATCGCAAGCCTGTAAACATCGACTGCAGTCGCGTCTCCCCTGTGAACAAAGAAGTTGGCGTGCTTCTCGGACACCTCCACCCCGCCGACCCGCAAGCCCTTGAGCCCGGCGGCGTCAATGAGACGGCCCGCGGAATCGCCCTCCGGGTTGCGGAACATACACCCGCAGCTCCGCAAGCTCAGCGGCTGGGTGCCACGCCGGTCGCGCGCCAGGGCACCGATGCGCTCGCGCACTGTCGAGGCTTCCTCGGCCCTCAGCCCGAAAACGGCGCTGACGACAAACGGCGCGGGATCCATCTCCTGAAGAGCGGAGTGCCGGTAGGACATCTCCAGATCCCGCGGCCCCGCCCTCCGCGAGACGCCGTCCTGATCCACCATCTCAGCCGAAAGCAGGATATCGGACAGCCATCCGTGGCGCGTCCCGGCGTTCATATAGACCCCGCCGCCGACGCTGCCCGGCACGCCGTAGAGCACTTCGAGCCCCCCCAGCCCGCCGGAAGCCGCGGCCGCGATTGCCTGGCTGATGCCCGCGCCCGCCCCCGCCGTGAACTCCTCACCATGCAGACTCAGTTGGTCGAACTTCCCGCCAAGCTTCACCAGCGCGCCCCGCACACCCGTGTCGGACACGAGCAGATTGCTGCCGTCCCCCACAGGGATCACCGGAACCTTATGGTCCCGGCAGAACTCCAGCACCGCCTGCAGATCCGAGCGCGAAACGGCTGTGATGAACAGATCGGCGGGACCTCCGAGGCCGAAGGTCGTATGCCCGGACATGGGCTCGTTCGCCCGGACCTCCCCGGCGATGGCCGCATCCAGCTCCCGCGCCAGCGATTCCACCTCCATGACACCTGCGGCCGGCATCTATGCGGCCTCCCCCGCCCCGGATTCGAGATCGCGCAGCAGATCTTCTCCGGCGCGGTACACGTCACCGGCGCCCACGGTCACGACCACGTCGCCCGGCCGGACCTCGGCAGCCAGGCGCGGCGCGACATCCGGTAGATCGTGGATGTAGTTCAGGTCAGGATGGCCATCGTCTTTCATGCGATCGTAGAGCGCGTCCGTCTGCACCCCGCTGGACAGAGGCTCGCGCGCGGCGAAGACGTCCGTCAGCACAACGCGGTCTGCCGGCGCAAGCGTCCGCGCGAACCCTTCCAGGTGTTCGGCCGTGCGCGAGTAGAGATGCGGCTGGAAGACCACTATCAGGCGGCCACCGTAGTGCTCCTTCAGTGCCTCGACCGTCTCCCGTATCTCGCTGGGATGGTGCGCGTAGTCGTCAACGACGGTGACTCCATTGATCCTGCCTTTGAGTTCGAGGCGCCGCGACACCCCCCGAAAGGATGCCAGCGCCTTCGCGGCCTCGGACGGGTCGCAGCCGAGCTCGACAGCCGCGGCGATAGCCCCTGCCGAGTTCGACGCAAAATGCTTGCCCGGAATCGGAATCGAAACAGGCGTCTGCCAGCCCGGCCCGCGGAGGGTGTACGCCCTCCCCTCGGGGGTCTTGCGCTGCTCGCACACGCGATAGTCCGCCCCGGGGTGGCTGCCGTAGGTGACCCACCTTCGCGTGCACCGCGGGCGCAGTGCCATCAGATGCGGGTCGTCGAAGCAGGCGACAATGACGCCATCCTCGTCCACAAGGTTGAGAAACGCCGTGAATCCATCCTTAACACCCTCGAAGGTTTTGTAGTGGTCCAGATGTTCTTCGTCAACATTGGTCACGAGCGCGAGGCTGGAGCGCAGATGCAGGAAGGACCCGTACGCCTCGCAGGCCTCGGCAACGATCAGCGGCGACAGCCCGAGCCGGGCGTTGCCATCCAGGTCGGGCGAATGCCCGCCGATGAGCGCAGTCGGATCGGCCCCGCACCGGATCATAATGACGGCGAGCATCGCGCTCGTGCTCGTCTTGCCGTGGCTTCCGGTAACCGAAGCGCGGCGCCCGAAGAGGCTGTAGAGCTGCCCGAGCATCTCCGCGCGCTCGATGACGGGCAGTTTCTGGCGGCGCGCCGCTTCGATCTCCGGGTTGTCTTCGGGCACGGCGCGGGTGTAGACAACGCGTTCGACATCGGCTCCCAGGCTGCGCGCGTCGTGACCGATGTAGACGGGGATGCCCTCCTCGCGCAACATCTCGGTGACACGGCTTTCGGACCGGTCGGACCCCTGTACATAGCAGCCCGCCGCCTTCAGCACGCGCGCGATAGCGCTCATGCCGGCCCCGCCGATACCGACGAAATGGGTGGGCGGCTGATGGTTGCCGCCGCAGTCGTGACGCCGGCGCTCGCTCAAGACTCCCGGTTCCTTTCGGCCGCGTGCCGCGACGCCCGAAACTGCCCCGCGGCCGCCTGAAGGGCGATGCCGGCGACTTCATCGGCCGAGCGCGGGCGCCCCCAGGCTCTGAGCGCCTCCCGCAGGCTCTGTCGCTTTGCGCTGTTGTCTTTCAGATCGCTGATAGTCTTCATCAAATCCCCGGGGGAGGTAGTCTTCTGCCTGCACAGGACAGCCCTGCCCTCCCGCTCCAGTTCGGCGGCGTTGGCCTGCTGGTGATCATCGGCGGCAAACGGGTACGGCACAAGGATGGCCGCCGCGCCGCTGACCGCCATCTCCGAGAGCGTTGACGCGCCCGCGCGGCACAGCACCACGTCGGCCGCGGCAAACGCCGACGGCATGTCTTCAATTGTACCGGTTGTGACCCAGCCGCGCACGTCTCCAGCGCCCTGCCGATCGTTCTTCGGCCCCATCTGGTGCAGAATCTGCACGCCGCTGTCCAGAAGCTCATCCGCGATATCCGCGACGGAATCGTTCAGGAACTTCGCACCCTGGCTGCCGCCGACGACAAGCAGGGTAAACGCCTCCGGGCGCAGCCCGAAGCTCTCGCGCGCGGCAGCGGGCTCGATTTGGCGCGAAAACGACTCGCGCACCGGAAAGCCGGTCACAATGGATTTGCCCGGCGGCAGATGCCGACCGGCAGCTTCGAACGCCGTGCACACAACAGACGCGCCCCGCGCCAGCAGTCTGACCGTCTTTCCCGGGACTGCGTTTCCCTCGAGAAGCACAACGGGCCGCCGCGCAATCTCCTGCGCCAGCCCCAGGGCCGTGCTGACATAGCCGCCCGTGGCGATGAGAACGTCCGGGCGATGGCGCCGAATGAGTTTCCACGCGGAGGGCAGTCCCGCAAGAAGGCTGGTTACCGCCCGCAGCGCCCCCGCTGATGACGAAACCGGGCGCCCCGGCAGCGGGACGAACGTGACCGGCGCATTCTGAGTGAGGCTGTGCTCAAGCGCGCCCTCCCTACCGCCGTACAAGATCTCGACCCCGGACTCCCGGGCTAGAAGCGCCGAAGTCACCGCCAGGGCCGGAAAAATGTGACCACCCGTCCCCCCCCCCGTCACCATAACTCTCATCAGCAGCCTCCTTGACTCGACGAACGGTGCCTTTCGAAAGGGAGGATAGCAGCCCGAACACTACCGCGCCAGCGACCATTGACGATCCTCCATAGCTGATAAAAGGCAGCGGGATCCCCGTGCAGGGAACGGTGTTCGTGGCGACCGCGATGTTCAGAGCCGCCTGCCCGCAGAGGAAAATCACGCCCCCCATGGCCGCGAGGCGTCCGAACGGATCGCGGGAGAGAAGCGCAATCTGCACCCCGAGCGTTGCCAACGCGATGTAGAGGGCCATAATGAGGGCCGGTCCGACGATGCCGGTCTCCTCGGCGACGGTCGCAAAAACGAAGTCTGTATGCGGGGCCTCCGGCAGATGGTACTTTTCGAGCCCCTGCCCTATTCCCACTCCCTTGAGCCCGCCCGCGCCGATGGCGTGGAGTGCGTGAACGGTCTGCTTTGCGACTCCCTTTGCGTTGGCCCACGGATGCGTCCAGGCTGGGATTCTGTTCAGCCGGTAGGGCTCGAGCTTCACGGCAAGCCCGAGCAGCAAGACCAGCAGGCACCCCAGCGCCAGCAGGTGGGTCACCCGGACATTGGCAACTGCGAGCATACCTACTCCGATAAGCAGCACGATCAGGGTGGTTCCGAGGTCACCCTGTGCCATGACAAGCAACGCACAGGCTCCGACCCAGGCCAGCCCCTTGAGAAAACCTGCAATGCTCTGGGTGCTGGATTTCGTTCGCGGCAGGTACCAGGCGAGCGCCACAATCAGCCCGCACTTAAGAAACTCGGACGGCTGGAAGAGGATCGGGCCAACCCTTACCCATCGGTCCTCCACCCCCAGCGGAGTGAAGACGAGCAGCGACAGGCCGAACGTGAGAACAAAGACAGCCGGCGCCAGGAACTTCCAGCGGCGCGAACTGATTGAAGAGCAGATGGCGTACACAGCGAGGGCGGCCAACGCCCACTGTGCCTGCCGCACGATGTAGTAACCCTGATTGAAATCGCTGTCTTCGTGGTGCCCTGCGTGGTAGTAGCTCGCCGACGCGACACACAGGATGCCAAGAACCACGAGCAGGAAGAACACACCGAAAAGAAAGTACTGCGTCCTTGCGTTACGCTCCGCGGCTGACACGTTCACTGTTCTGCCTCCTTGCCGAACGTACTGACAATTTGCCTGAAAACCCTGCCGCGCTCCCGGAAGTTCTGGAACTCCCCGAAGCTGGCCATCGCCGGTGCGAGGATTACCGCGTCGCCCGGCTGGGCGAGACAGCGGGCCGCCTCCATGGCTTCCCGCATTGTCTCGAACATCTCTATACTGTTCGCTCCCGCGGCTTCCGCGGCCTGCTGAAGATCGGACGCTGATTTGCCGATGAGCAGCAGCCGCTTGGCCGAACGCGCGACCGCCTCGCCCCACTCAGCGTAGTCGAGCTTCTTGCCCGCCCCTCCGGCGATGACGACGGCGGGAAACCTCTCGGCCACCGCCCGCACCGCCGCCGCCCCGGCGGCCGGATTCGTGCACATCGAGCTGTTGATCCACCGGACGCCGCCAATGGTGGCGCAGTGTTCCATTCTGTCCGCAAGTCCGGGAAATGTCACTGCCGCCTCGCGGATGCCATGGATGGTTGCCCCCATTGCCCTGGCGATGCAGGCGGCGGCGGCGGCATTCAGCCAGTCGTGCGGCGCCCAGAGGCGCATTTCGCCGGTGCGGCAGAACTCCTGCTCGTCCCCTTCAAACCTCAGCACGAGTGCATCGCCGCGCAGGAACGCGCCTTCGTTCGGCTCCTGTCGCGCCGAGAACCAGAGCTTGCGCGCGCGCACGCCCGCGCCGAGCGCGCTGGCCATCGGATCGTCCAGTCCGAGCACGGCGAAGTCTGTCTCGTGCTGGGCCTGGAAGATGCGCATTTTCGCGGCGGCGTAATCGTCCATTCCCGCATAGCGGTCAAAGTGGTCGGGGGTAATATTCAGGAGCGCGGCGGCTTTCGGACGAAACTGATAGCAGCGCTCGAGCTGCGCGCTGGAGACCTCGGCGCAGAGCGCATCATCCGCGGGTTCGGTGACTGCGGCGGTGATGAGAGGCAGGTCGTAGCCCTCGGCGCTGAGGTTGCCCCCGATTCCGCAACGCAGGCCCGACGCACGAAGCATCAACCCGGCAAGCACGGTGGTGGTGGACTTCCCGTTCGTGCCCGTGACCGCGGCGATGGGGCACGGCGCGAGCCGGGCCGCAAGCTCGATCTCGGAGATCAACTCCACCCCGCGCCTTTCGAGCGCCGATACCAGTGCGTTGCCGGGCCGGACGCCGGGCGTCACGACGCAGAGGTCAAACTCACCTGAGGCGGCTTCATCGGGTGTGAGCAGCGGCACGCCCAGGCGGGTGAGTTCGGGAAGCATCGCTGCGCGGGCTTCGTCCCTGTCATCGCAGGCGCACACGCTGGCGCCGCGCGGGACGGCGGCCTGGATGACCGCCATGCCGCTAAGGCCCAAACCGTGGACCAGCATTCGCACACCCGAGAGGTCCATCATCGCAGAAACCCCGCCACGAGCGCCGGCAGAAACAGACCCAGCAGAACGGAGGCGATGACGAAGCGCAGGGTCACGGCGGTCTCCGGCCATCCGGCCAGCTCGAAGTGATGGTGAATCGGCGCCATTCGGAAGATGCGCTTGCCGCCGGTGGCTTTGAAATAGAGCACCTGAATGACGACGGACAGCGATTCCAGCGACCACATGCCGGTGATGAGCAGGAGCACCCAGAGCGGGACCGTAATCATCCCCAGCCCGGCAACGAAGCAGCCCAGAGCAATCGAGCCCGTGTCACCCATGAAGACCCTGGCCGGGGGCCCGTTGAACCAGAGGAAGGCAAGCAGGCAGGCGACCATCGAGAACGCAAGGAACACGCCCGCGGGCGCGCCTCCGATAATGAAGGAAGGGAAGCGCCACAGCATGAGCGCCAGTATGGCGACAACCGCCTGCGCCGATGCCAGCCCGTCCAGCCCATCGGCGATGTTGGCCGAATTGATGAGCCACACGGTGACGATGAGGAGCAGAAGCCATCGGAAGGGCATGGCGGACGGCGAGCCAGCCCAGTCCACGGCGCTTTCGCCCCTGGCCGCCTGAAGTATGTTCGCCGGAGGGCCTCCCGCGGTGATCCAATGGACGGCGAGAAGGAAGACCGCGGAGACCAGAACCTGCATCGCCATCTTCTCGCGCGCCTTCAGCCCGAGCGACCTGCCGCCGCGGATGCTGCGATAGTCGTCGAGCCAGCCGATGCTCATTCCGGCGAACGTGAACGCGGCGAGCGCCCAACTCAGGTTGCCGATGCCGCGGCCCCCACCCAGTCCGTGGAGCATCTCATAGAGCAACCCAAAGGCGAGTGCCAGCGGGATGAAGATGATTCCGCCCATCGTCGGCGTGCCGGACTTCGACATGTGAGCCTGCGGGCCGTCGTCCCTGATGTTCTGTCCGAACTTGAGCCGGTGCAGCCAGCGGATGCCTGCGGGCATCACAGCCAGCGTAACGAGAAACGCGGCAAACGGGACAAGCAGCGGCGCTCTATTCAAGAAGGCGTTCAACGATTCTCTCCATCTCGAGGGCCCGCGAGCCCTTCACAAGCACGACATCTCCCGGTCGGACCAGCGCGGCGGCGAACTCCGCCGCTTCTTTTGAGGCGGCGAAATGCTCGACAGGTCCGCCGTACCCCGCTGCGAGAGCGGACTCGTCAATCGCGGCGGACGACTCTCCCACCGTGACAAGCAGGTCCGGGCGGACTTCGGCGACCTTGTGCCCGATCTGCCTGTGGAGTTCGGACGACTGCTCTCCGAGCTCGCGCATGTCGCCGAGGACAGCGATCCTGCGGCCGGCGGCGGTCATCGCGGCAAGCGAATCGAGCGCGCCTTCGGTGGCGGCGGGGCTGGCGTTGTAGGTGTCGTCGAAGACGAGCCAGCCGCCCGCAGCTTGCGTGACGCGGCTGCGCTTCTCGAAACCCTCGTAGGCCTCCAGAGCGGCGACGGTTTCTTCCAGAGTAACGCCGAATCGCGAGGCCGCCGCCGCCGCGGCAAGGGCGTTCGACGCGTGAAAGGCCCCCGGCGCCCGAAGCTGAACCCGGTGCGCCGCGCCGGGCGCTTCCAGCAGAAACGACGCGCACCCCGCGCTGTTCAGCCGGACATCCGACCCGCGGAACTGAGCGCCCTCGGACAGCCCGAACGTGACGGCCGGCCCCGGCGCGATGCCGCTCAGATAGTCGAAATAGGCGTCGTCCGCGTTCAGAACGGCCCACCCGCCGTCCGGCAGCGACTTCAGCAGCTCGGCCTTGGCCGAGGCGATGGCGTCGCGCGATCCGAGAAGCTCGATGTGCGTCAGGCCGACGTTCGTAACGACCGCCCCGGACGGCCGCGCCATCCGGCACAGATCCGCAATCTGCCCCTTCCCCCTCATCGCCATCTCGATGACGGCGATGTCGTGCGACGGGGTAAGATCGAGCAGGGTGATGGGGACACCGATTTCGGTGTTGAAGTTGGCCGGGCTCACCAGCACGTTCATGCGGCTTCTGAGCGCTGAGGCGAGCATTTCGCGCGTTGTCGTCTTGCCCATGCTGCCGGTGATGCCGACGACTGGGATCTCGAACTGGCTCCGCCACGCCGCGCCCAGCCTGCCAAGCGCCGCGAGCGGGTCTTCGGTCAGCAGAAAGGCGCCTTCCGGCCGGCCGGACGCCTCGAACCAGTCTGCGCGAACGACACCGGCCGCCCCGGCCGCAACCGCACGGCGCGCGAAGACATGCCCGTCGGTCTTCTCGCCGATCAGGGCGAAAAAGAGAGTCCCCGGCCCCGAGTCGCGCGAGTCGGCGCTGATGCGGGAAACCATGCGGCCCGGGTCGGCGCCAGTCAGGCGCCCGCCGGTCATTTCAGCGATTCGGGACAGCGCAAGGGAGGTCATCGCGCCGTTTCCGTGCCTCCCCCGGTGATGATTTCGCGAACGACCGCCCGGTCGTCGAACTCAATACGGCGGTCCGCGAAGATCTGATCCGTCTCGTGCCCTTTGCCGGCAATAATCACCACGTCGCCCGCGCGCGCCTCGGAGATGGCCTCGCGGATAGCCTCGCGCCTGTCCAGGTGCACACGCACCTTGCCGCCCCGGTCTTCAGGCATCCCGGCGAGGACATCGCCGACGATGGCCGCGGGATCCTCGGAACGGGGGTTGTCGGAGGTGACGACGCACACGTCGGAGAGGCGGTAAGCGATGTCGCCCATCTGCGGCCGCTTCGAGCGGTCGCGGTCGCCGCCGCAGCCGAACACAGCGATGACGCGGCCAGCGTCGAGCCGGCGGCAGCTCGAGAGCACGTTTTCGAGTCCGTCCGGTGTGTGAGCGTAGTCAACGATGACGGTGTAATCCTGCCCGGCGTCAACCAGTTCGAAGCGCCCGGGGACGCTTCGGAGGTCTTGCAGCCCGCGTATAACTGCCTCGACGGGGAACCCCTGGCTCAGAGTGGCCGCGGCGGCCGCGAGAGCGTTGTGGACGTTGAACAGCCCCCCGAGCGACAGGCTCACGCGCGCGGAGCCTTCCGGGCAATCGAGAACAAAGCTGGCGCCCCTCGGGCCCGAGCGCGTGTCGGTGGCGCGGTAGAGAGCGTCGGGCGAGGTGCCGTATGTCACGATGCGGCCGCGCGCGATCGGCAGCAGCCTCTCGCGCCCCCACGGGTCGTCAATGTTGATGACCGAAGTGAAACCGGGCCGGCCGTCCGCGAACGATGTGAACAGGCGCGATTTGACTTCGAAATACCCGTCCATCGTCCCATGGAAGTCGAGATGGTCCTGCGTGAGGTTCGTGAAGACCGCGACATCCACCTCGACGCAGTCCATCCTGTTCTGGGCGATGGCGTGGCTGCTTGCTTCCATCGCCGCCGCGGAGACGCCCTGGTCGGCCATTTCGCGAAAGAGTTGCTGAAGATCGGCGGACTCGGGGGTGGTGTGCGGCAACTTGCGCCACTCGTCGCCGATCTTTGCGCCGAGCGTTCCCGCCACGCCGGAATGGACTCCGGCCGCTGTCAGGGCACAGTCAATAAGATGCGTGGTGCTCGTTTTGCCGTTGGTGCCGGTGACGGCGAAAAGCAGGAGTTCGCGGGTGGGATGCCCGTGGAAGCCAGCCGCCGCCGGAGCCAGCGCCGCGCGGGTATTTGGCACGACGATGGCGGAAGCTTTGCGCAGGAGTTCTTCGGCCGGAGCCTCCTCCACCAGGAGGGCGGCGGCCCCGGCCGCGACGGCCTGAGCGAGGTACCGGTGGCCGTCCGTGTGAGCGCCGCGCAGGGCGGCAAAGAGGAACCCGTCCCGGACGGCGCGGGAGTCGTAGGCAATCCCGCGGATCTCACGGTCTTTGCGCCCGATCAGATGTGACTCCGGGAGCAACTCCAACAGCTCGCTCGTGAGCATTCGTCCTCCGAAAAGGTGTGCGTTTATGGTCTGGTCATCCCCCTGGCAGCAGGCCCGGAAGATGCAATCCCGCGGCCGGAGGGCTCACATGCCCCGGAGACCGGACGCGGGACTTTACTTCATACCGCGATAACCTTATTATTATCGAACAAGAGAAAGGAGGGCCGCGCAACCGGGAAACGAGCTCGCCCAAGATCCCATTCCCCGCCTGTAAGCGCGCGGCCCCCTGTGTGGAAAATAGAGTGTCACAGGAGAGCGTGAATCTCGCAAAATCCCTATGTGTGCCCTCCCGCGACCCTCCTTTCCGAAACGTTCGTCGCCCTGCGCGGTGCGGGCGCAGGCTGAACCGGGTTGCGCGAGACCTTTCCCGCACACCACAGAGCCATTTTGGCGACTTCTTTGAAAGCCGGGGCAGCCACGACCGATCCGTGCGTTGACCCCTTCGGCCTTTCGACCGAGACAAGGATCGCATTCGCGGGATCGTCGGCCGGAGCGATGCCGGCAAAACTGGAGATGAAGGCGCCGGGGACAACCCCGTTCTTGTCGAAAACCTGAGCAGACCCGGTCTTGCCCGCGATGACGAAGCCGTTCACCTGCGCGCTCTTGCCGGTGCCATCCTTCACGCCCTCCACGAGATACTGCATGACCGTGGCGCAGTGTTCGGGACTCGCGACGGTCGCAATGGCTCTGGGCGTGTACTTCTTGATAACATCGCCTTCGGGCGAGCGGGTCTCACTTACCAGCATCGGCTGCATCATGCGGCCGCCATTGGCGACAGCGGCAAAGGCCCGAGTGAGGTGGAGCCGGGTGGTGGCGATTCCCTGCCCGAAGCTGGCTGTAACAGTCCACATCTGGTCACGATTCTCGCGCGTGGGCAGCAGGCCGGGCTTTGTGACGCCGTATCCGGGCAACTCGATGGGCTCAAATAGCCTGAAATTCTTGTAACCCTCGTAAAGCGCCTCCGCGCCCATTCTCCTGGCCAGAGCCCATGCCTCGCTGTTGCAGGAGTATTTGAGCATCCCCGCGATGGTGACGGGCTGTCCGGGCTCACGAAACCGCGCAGCGCAAGGGCAGTTGACGCGCTGTTGTCTGTGTTTCCCCACGTATATGGTTCCGGTGCACTGGCAGGTAACATTTCCAAGACGGTGCGACAGGGCCGTGACGGCGGTCACCAGCTTGGCGGTACTGCCAGGCTCGTACACCTGAGACAGGCTGACCGGGACAAGCAGATCGAGCGACCTGCGATCGGGCACTGCGCGATCGAAGGACGGATATTCGGCGATCGCCCTGATCGCTCCCGTCTTGATGTCGAGAACAACACACTGGCCGCTCCGGGCCCTGTGCTGCTGGACCTGCTTCTTGACGGCCTCCTCGGCCGCGGCCTGAATGCGGCTGTCCAGGGTCAGGACAATATCCTGTCCGGGCACGGCGGGCGTGCGGCTCTTGATGAGTGTCAGGATCGGTTCTCCGTGCCTGTCGAACATCCCCCGAATGCTGCCCGGGCGTCCCCTGAGCTCACTGTCAAGATCCTTCTCGACACCCGAAATCGCCTTGCCCTCAGAGTTGAGGATACCGACGACATTCGCCCCGACCGGCCCAAGAGGATATTCCCGGCGAACAACGGATTTGACAGCTACTCCGTTGAGCCAGCCCTCGGGCCAAGAGGTCCAGCGCTTCCCGGTCTTTCTATAGAGGAGGTCGCTGTGGAGCCGCTCCGCGACCTCGCGCGGCAGATGCCGGACGAGGATGTTGGGGGACTTGCCGGATTTGAGTTCGGCCAGTACCCGCTGCTCGGGGATGCCCGTGTGCCTGCTGACGATTTCCGCCGCAAGCGCCGTGTTCGCAATCTTGACGGGGTACAGGGTGACCGTGCTTTCCTCAATGGTTCGCGCGAGCACGATACCGTTGCAGTCGAGAATCCGGCCGCGAATGGGCTTCAGCTTGTCTTCAGTCTTGTGAGCCTCGCTGGCCTTTGCCCGGAACTCGGACGCCCGCACGGTCTGCAGGAAGACGATTCGGCCAAACAGGAGCAGGTAAACCCCGGCAATAAAGGCGGAGACAATGAGAATGCGTTTGCCCGGCGCGGCGGGCCGTTTCACGGCCAGGGTTTCCCGGAATCAGAAAGTGTGGCTGCGGACTCCGCTATCCGTGCGGTCCGCAGCCACGAGATCGCCCTATCAGGAGAGACTAACTCCATGTCCGAACTCTCCCGCGCGAAAGTCACACCCCGGGGATCCATCCGGCCGGCTATGACACCTTTCAGATAATCGCTGCTGCGCTCCGTTGCGAGGAGTGTGCGCTCCGCTTCCTGCAACCGTGAGGTGGCGGCTTCGAGCCGCACGCAGCCCACCAGCCGCAGGCATCCGCACACTGCAAGAAACAGCAGGACGGCGCCGCCCCAGACGAGCAGGGGCCGCACCATGTCGAGCCCGAAGCTGCGGCCCTCGGGCCGCGACTTACCAGCGCCTTCTGCTGAAGGACGGCCCGGCAGACTATTCGGTTGTGATAGCGCAGTAGCCATATTCGTAAAACTAAAAATGCCATCCCTGGCAACGCTCCGGCCCTGTCCCGTGGGCTCCACATCCAAAGTCCATTTCGGCTGCGGCGAGCTTCTCGGCCGCCCTCAGGTGGGCGGCTCGTGCTCTCGGATTTTGTAACACCTCTTCGGCTGAAGGTCTGAGCGGTTTGGGCGTGAGAATCTCGAGCTTCCTGCTCAGCTTCTCACGCCTGAACACGCGTTTCACGACAGCCTGTTCCAATGACATCCAGCACAACACCACGATGCGTCCGCCTGGTTCGAGACGCTGGATGGTCTCGCCAAGCGCTGTCTCGAGCTGCTCGAGTTCCCTGCCTGTCGCCAGGCGAAGGGCCATCGCAACCCTGCGCATCGTGTCCTGTCCGTGGCGGTACCCCCCGGGCAGGGATCTCCTTACCGCCCCGACAAGATCTCCCATCGTCTCGAGCGGCCGCGCTCTCACGATGGCTGCGGCGATCCGCCGCGACATCCGTTCGTCCGAGTACCTGTAAATCAGGTCGGCCAGGTCCTTCTCGGACAGCCCGTTCGCCAGGTGCGCTGCCGTGAGCTCCTGGCCGGGATCCTGGCGCATATCGAGAAGCGCCCCGACATCGTCCAGAGCGAAGCCCGTGCCCCGGTCAAGCTGATCGCTGCTGATTCCGCAGTCAATCAGGGCTGCCCGGAGGGGCCCCCCAACCTCATCAAGGATGGGCCCGACATCTTCCATGTGCGCGCGGCGCAGTATCACCCGGCACCGCACACCTTTCAGCTTCCGGCTGGCCTCCTCTATGGCCGCTGGATCACGGTCTGTACCGACGAAGACCGAACGCTCATCGAGCCGGTCACAAATCATTCGCCCGTGACCGGCCCCGCCGACCGTCAGGTCGCAGTAAATTCCCGGCTCGCCTGGCCGCAGTATCTCAACCACGGTCTTTGCGAGCGCCGGCACATGGTATTCACCCGCCGGCCTCGGCATCACTCTCCGGCGCGGCGGCGGGCGGTTCCGGCGCAGCCGCGGGCGGTTCTTGAAAGCCGAACTTGCGGTTCAGAACTGCCTGAATGCGTTCCGGCGTCAGGGCGCGCATATGATCCTCGTAGGTGACAGCATCCCAGACTTCGACCCGATCGCGCATGGCCAGGATGCTCACATCACCGTGGATCTTCGCGAGCCGCCGGAGCTCTGGCGAGATCACAATGCGGCCCTGGCTGTCCGGGGTGACCACATCGGCATTTCCCACGAAGTACCGGTCCAGCAGCGAAACGTCCGGGTCGAACAGGGACCGCTTGTCGCGCCACTCGCCTACGGCATCGAGGAAAGCATCTTGTGGCATAAGCACCAGGCAGGGGCTCGGCAAAGGCATAATCGCGAAGGAGAAGCCCAGCAGGGGCCTCAAGAACTGAGGCAAGGTCATCCGGCCATTTGCTTCCACGCGATGGCTGGTGACTCCGACCGGTTCTCCTTCGACTATTCCACTCACCCGAGCTCCGCTAGACCTCCCCACAATGCAGTGCGATATACGCAACTGCGACCATCATATCACTGAATCCCCACCTACGTCAAGAAAAACGTAAAAAAAACGTAGGAAATAGGAGACAGCCTCCATGTAGCGTTCAACATGAAAGCTGACTGGCGATGGCACAGAATAGTCGATCCAAAGTAGAACTACAATACATACAGATGTTCGTATTTACCGGCCGGCACGCAAATGCCCGATCAGCCAGGACTCACCACGGCATCATGGTGCGAACATATGTTTGCATATATGGGCCGCGTCAACGGTTGCGCGTAAGAATGCGAGCAATAAGAGAAGGGGAAACGCTTCTGAGTGCTGGTGATCGGGCACAAATAGGAGCAGCGCCCGCAAATTGGGGGAGATGCGGGCGCTGCTGTCAAGCCGGCCACTCAAGCCCTGGCCAAGCCGCGGCGGCCGGAAGCCTTATTCTACTCCGCAGGAAAAGGAACGGTCAGACCCGCTGCCTGCTCCTGCAGGTTGCGCGGACAGTATAGAGCGCCATGCCACCCATGTCAAGGAATCCGCCAGCTTTTTTGAACAAGACCGCGAGCGCTGGAAGGCTCTCAACGCTTCGGCGCCTGTCCGGCCAGTTTGCGGATCAGATCGCCCAGTTCCTTCTGCCGGCGGCCGTACTCCGCCCAGTTCCCCTGCTTCTGCGCCGCGGTGGCCGCATCGTAGGCGTCCTGCGCCCTGAGGATCAGGTCGCTCTGCGATGAGGCGGGGGACGCCGCACGCGGCGTCTGCGCAGCGGCGCCCGGGGCTGGCCCTGCCGCCGCCCCACCCTCTCCGCCGATCAGCACCTCGAGCGCCTGACCCAGCGTCGGCTGCATCGTGATCTCGTTGCCGTACGCCACGATGACACGCTTGAACTCGGGGATTTTGGCGTTAGTCGACTGCAGATATAGAGGTTCGACGTAGAGCATCGTGTTCTCGATGGGAATGACGAGCAGGTTGCCACGATATACTGTAGACTTCTGCTGGTTCCACAACGTCAACTGCTGGGAAATCTCCGTATCCTGGTTGGCCCTGGCTTGCACTTGCGCGGGTCCGTAGTACTGCCGCCCGCTTGGGAAGCGGTAGAGGATCAACTTTCCGTAGTCCGTGCCGTCGCATTTCGCCGCGATCCACGCGACCATGTTGTCCTTGTTTGCGCGTGTGAAGGGCGAGAGCATGATGAACTCCTCCTTCTCAGCGCCGGGCAGCCGCATGATCACGTAGTACGGCTCCATCGGCCCCTGGTCGCTGACGTTCATCTGATCACTCTGCTCGAGCCTCGGGATCATCCAGAGATCCGCCTTGTTGTAGAACTGCGCCACCTCGTTCATATGGAACGTCTGGAACACGGCGGTCTGCAGCCTGAACAGGTCCTCCGGATAGCGGATGTGCTGCTGCAGATCTTCCGGCATGGCGCTCCTCGGCTTGAAAAACCCCGGAAACGCCTTCGACAGGGAGCGGATGAGCGGGTCAGCCTCGTCGAACACGTATAAGCTCACCTCGCCCGAATACGCGTCCACGACAATCTTGACGGAGTTGCGGATGTAGTTGGCGGAGGCGATGGGCGCCATCGAGTCCACGGCGCCGCGGCGGGTGAGGTACGCCGGCTGAGAGTAGGGATAGCGCCGTGTCGTCGTGTACGCATCCTGCATCCAGAACATGCGGCCCTCGGAGAGGACGATATAGGGATCCGCGTCCAGGTCGAGGAACGGCGCGATCTCACGCACGCGCTCCCCGATGTTGCGGCGGAAGAGAATGCGGCTGCCTGCGCGCAGATTGCCCGGCAGCACCATATTGAGGTCTCCGAAACGGAGCGCCAGGATGCCGCGGCGCAGCAGCCCCCCCAGCCTTACGCCGGAGTCCCCCTCGAACCGGCTCTCCACGCCCGCCGATCCGCGCGGGTAGTCGAACTCGCCCACCTGCGTGTCAACGATCACGTAGTTGTCCGTGCGCTCGCCGAAGTAGATCTGCGGGCGCGTGACTTCGAACCCGACGGGGCTCTCGGGCGGAATATCCTTGAGGAAGAAAGCCGGCAGCCCTTCCGGAGTGACTTCGTTGACAGGGCTCATCACGAGCCCGTAACCGTGCGTGAACTTGAGTCTCAGGTTCACCCAGGTCTTCGCTGTGGCGTTCAGCGCCTGCTGGTCGATCTCGCGCGGCGAGATCATCATCTGCCGGTACACACCGTTCACCGTGTAGCGGTCAACGTCCACTTCCTGGAACTTGTAGTACTGCTGAATCTCCTGAAGCTGCTGATAGGCGGACTGCAGCGGGCGGTAGTCCCAGAGCCGCACGCTCTGGAGGGTGACCCTGTTGCGGTCGAGATCGGCCCGTGTGAGAGTCCCCGCCAGACTCGATTCGGTGCGGACGATATTGCTGAGCCCGTAGGCAGCCTGTGTGGCCTGTATGTGATGCTTGAGATAAGGCGACTCTTTTTGGAGCTCGTCCGGATTCACGACAATCCGCTGAACCAGCGCGGCAGCAGCGCCGCCGACAAGGATGTTGACCGCCATTCCCAGCGCCACGCCACTGAGCGCCAGCGGCACGTTGCGCCGTCGGGCTCCGATCGCCACCAGCGCCGCCCCGATGACGGCGGCGATCATCGAGAGGTTGGCAGAGAGGATGCGCAGGTGGGCATCGGTGTAGGTGACGCCGTACAGCGCCGACCCCTGGGTGAACAGCAGCTCGTACGCCCCCAGCCGGAAGCCGATGATCTGCAGCAGCGTGAAAACGAACAGGATGACGCCGAGCTGCCCGGCCGCGACAGCGGTGATCTTGACCTTTCCCGCCAAAAAATCTACGGTCCGCGTCAGATAGAGTATCGCCGCCGCCGCGATGAACGCCGCAACGAGCGCGAACATCAGAGTGCGATAGGCAAACAGGAT